>Ga0233372_1000124_pt1 | contig 35076 bp, 31 predicted proteins | sample ElkDunMinimDraft_4_FD_191538 | JGI IMG/M metagenome (GOLD analysis project Ga0233372, IMG submission 191538) | Fecal eukaryotic communites from dung pellets of Tule Elk in California, USA - Elk Dung D8 | ecosystem: Host-associated > Mammals > Digestive system > Large intestine > Fecal | place... | reverse complement strand
GGTTGGTGGTCGCGAACCACGTGTCCATGTGCTTGATGTCCGGCTTGCCGGCGATCGCGGTCATCTGGTGCACGACCGCGTCCGCGTGGGCTCCGGCGACGGCGTCGTCGACCGACGCCGCGTCCAGCCCGTCCATGACGACCGCGTCGGCACCCAGCTCCTTGAGCAGCCCGAGCTTGTCCGGACTGGTCGTCGTCGCCGTCACCTGATGGCCTCGCGCGACGAGCTGCGGCACCAGGTGCCGCCCGATCACTCCGGTTCCCCCTGCGACGAACACGCGCATGTCACTCACCTCTCATCTCCGAGCTGCGCCTTCGTCATCAAGACCCCGGAGCGGAACGGGATGTGACAGGAGGAGCACCGTCACCAGCGGTTGCGGACGTCCTCCGCCCAGCCGACGAGGCCGTCGATCCGTACCCACGTGCCCGTGTCGTCCTGGACACCCCCGCTCCAGTGGCCGAAGCACTGGTGCGTCCGAGACGAGAACACCTTGAGGTCGGTGACGGACTCCTTGAGGTGGAACGGCACGAAGGTCAGGTCGACGGTGTCACCGATGACGCGCCACGGCGCCATCCACTCGTCGCTGTCGTACGTCCAGACCAGCTCCTCGCTGATCTTGGAGAGGTGCCCGTCGACGACCAGGGCGTTCTCGACCGACCCGGTGCCGTCGGTCCACCTGCCACCGACCTGCAGCCCGATCACGCGACCGTCCGTGCGCCCGGACCCGGCGCCCCAGTTCCAGCGGACCGCGTACGGCCAACGGCCTCGGCCGTGGTCGAGGGTCGCCCAGGACTCGCCGGCGGGGACCTCGACCGTGACGCCGTCGACGCTCAGCGTCCCGGTCGCGGGACGCGCGACGTCCTTGACGGTGTACTGGAACAGGCGGTCGGTCCACGGGACGACCACGCCGAGGGACTCGTGCCCGGCGGGGCGGTGTGCCGTCACGTCGATCTGGACCCGCGCCGTCCGTGCCCGCAGGCGCGTCCCGCCGTCGACCTCGTCGAGCGCGATCAGGAGCTTCTTGGTGAACGCCCGGACCGGCCCGGCACCCAGGGTGCCGGGGAGCGTGACGCTCCGGCCGAGCACGCCGATCGCGTCGTACGAGACCGTCTCGCCGCTGGTCCGGTCGAGCAGCCAGAGACCGTGGACGGCGGCGTAGTCGATGTCGGAGACCACGAGGGCGACGACGTGGGTCGGCGTCGTCACCGCCCAGTACTCCCAGCGCTTGTTGCGACCCCTGCCCACGCGGCCACGGCCGACGCCGTCGGTGGTCACCAGCGGCGTACGGGTCCATCCGACCGCGTCCGGGTTCAGGCGGCCGTCGGGCAGCGTGAGCGGGACCGGGGCGGTGATCTCGCGCTCGGTCACCGCGAGAGGGAGTGCGGGCGCGCCGCACGCGTGGTCGTGGCGCTGACGCAACCGCTGGTTGGAGGCGCGGACCGCGTCGGCGTCGATCTTCAGCACCCGGCGGTCGTACGTCATGAGCCCGTTCGTCTCGTCCTCGACGTCGGCGAGCTGCGTGTAGACGAACGCCGTCAGGCCGTCGTCGACGGCGGCGCCGACCTCGGCCTGCTGCAGGCGGAGGAAGGCGCGCTCGAACGACGCCTGCTCGGCGAACTTCCGGTAGCCGAACTCCTCGTCGCTCCACAGGTGCCCGGGGACCCGGTAGGAGTAGCCCCCGTACTCGGAGAGCACGGCGGCGCGGGGGTCCTCGGCGTCGGCGCGCGAGAGCCGGTACGGCCGGAAGTAGACATGCCGGCTGGCCAGGTCACCACCACCCTGGTCGTACCAGCCGCTGGCGTGGTCGACCGGACGCGTGGGGTCGAGCGCGGTGACGCGCGCGGCGGCGGCGACCGCGTCGAACTGCCCCCACCCCTCGTTGAACGGCACCCACACGGCGACGCTGGGGACCGAGCGCAGCAGCGCCACCGTTGCGTCGAGCTCGTCGAGGAACTCGGCGCGACCGTCCGCGTCCTGGCGCCCGAACAGCCTGTGGCGGGAGTCGCTCAGCCGGACCGGGAGGACCGCAGGAGTCGTGACGACGGGGAGGTTGTAGCGGCGTCCGCCGTTCACCATGTCCTGCCAGACGAGCATCCCGAGCCGGTCGCAGTGGTGGTACCACCGCAGCGGCTCGATCTTGATGTGCTTGCGCAGCATCGTGAAGCCCAGGTCCTTGGCCGTACGGATGTCATGGACGAGCGCGTCGTCGGACGGGGCGGTGTAGAGGCCGTCGGGCCAGTAGCCCTGGTCCAGCAGCCCGGCGTGCAGGTACGGCTCGCCGTTGAGGAGCAGACGCGTCCGGCCCTGTGCGTCCGGCCCGATCCCGAACGACCGCATCCCGACGTAGCTCGTGACGACGTCGTCGCCGAGCCGCACCTCCACGTCGTACAGGAACGGGTCCTCGGGCGACCACGGCCGGACGTCCTCGGCGAGGGGAACACGCGTCGGGACGCCGACCTCGACGGCGGTACGGAGGACGTCGTGCCCGTCGGCGGTCACCACGAGCTGGGCGGTGCCCGCACCGTCGCTGTCACCGCCTCCGCCGCCCGCGGCGACCACGCACACCTCTACCTCTGCGCTCTCGAGGTGAGGGGTGAGGACGAGCTGGTCGACCCAGCGCGCCGGGACCGACTCCAGCCAGACGGTCTGCCAGATCCCGGACTGCGGCGTGTACCAGATGCCCCCACGCTCGAGCGTCTGCTTGCCGCGGCTGTGCCACGACGTGTCGGTGACGTCGCGGACCCGCACGACGAGCTCGTGCACCTCGCCGACCATCGCGTCGGTGACGTCGAGCGTGAACGGGAGGTACCCGCCGCGGTGGCCACCGACGGGGGTGCCGTCGACCCACACCTCGCAGTCCTGGTCGACAGCCCCGAAGTGCAGCAGCACCCGGTCCTGGACGAAGCCGTCGGGGAGGTGCACCGTACGGCGGTACCAGAGCGCCTCGTCGGGCATCAGCGTGCGGCCGACACCCGACAGCGGTGCCTCGGGGGAGAACGGCACGACGATCTCGCCGTCCCAGCGCTCGGGCGGCTGCGTCGTCGTGTCCGGGGAGAAGGCGTGGTCCCAGCGTCCGTTGAGGTTGACGTACGAGTCGCGGACGAGCTGGGGGCGCGGGTACTCGGGCAGGACGTCGTCGGGATCGAGCGACTCGCCCCAGGGGGTGATCACGAGGTGGTCTCCAGGGTCTTCGGGGCGGGACCCACGGTCCGCAGCCGGCGGGCAGGAAGCACGATGAGGAGCACGACGAGTGCGGCGGCGACGAAGATCCACGGCGTGGGCACCTGCTTCACCACGCCCAGCTCGGTGAAGCTCTCGTCGGCGCCCTCGATCACCGCGGCGCCCAGGAAGGGGCCGACGACCATCGGGACGAGGACCGCGAAGATCATCCGGAGCCCCTGCACCTGACCGGCGCGGTCCGGTGGCGTGAGGTTGCGGACGGTCGCGGAGATCGCGGCGACGCCGAGCATGAAGCCGGCCATCATCACGATCCCGGCGCCGATCACCGCGAGCATGCTGCGCGCCGGGAACATCAGGAGCAGGCCGACCAGATAGATCGCGGCCACCGGCAGGATCGCCCGCGAGGGACCGACCCGGTCGAGCACCCGGCCCCCGACGACGCTGACGACGGCGGCGCCGATCAGGACCGAGGCGAGCACGACCGCGTAGCCGTCGATGTCGAGGTAGCGCTGGACGTAGATGATGAGGAACGGCAGGAAGACCTGCGTGCTCGTCCCGAGGATCGCCCACGCCACGAGGGCGACGTAGAGCGGCGGGTGGGCGCGTGCCGTGCTCGGACGCAGACCGTGGACCACCGACGAGAGGTAGGTGCCCCCAGGTCGGGGGGTGCGGGTCTCGTGGAGGCCGAACCAGGCGATGACCCCGACCACCGCGGTGACGCCACCGACGAGCGAGAAGAACAGGACCCAGTGTCCTCCGCGGGTGAGCGGGTCGAGGGCGCCGAAGACCAGCAGCATGGCGAGCAGCGGCATGGTCGCCAGCACGCCGTCGACCTTCCCCCGGTTGCCGGGATCGGTGGAGTCAGTGACCCACGCGTTGAACGCGGCGTCGTTGGCTGCGGCGCCGAGGACGCTCATCACGCAGTCGAGAAGGATGACGGTGACGACGGCGACCATGACGGCGTCGAGCATCGGAAGCATCGACGCGGCCGCCTCGACGCTCACGAGGCCGAACCCGGCGGTGCACACACCCCACAGCACGTACCCGGCGGCGATCAGCTCGCGCCGTCGACCCGCGCGGTCGGAGGCCGCTCCTGCGAGCAGCGTCGCGACGGTCGCCGCCAACGCGCTCGCGGCGACGAGACTGGCCAACGCGGCGGGGGAGTCCGTGATCGTGTCGTAGACGAACACGTTGAGGTACATGTTCTCGACCGTCCAGGCCAGCTGGCCGGTGAGTCCGAGGACGACGACCCACGTCCAGAGGCGTCGGTCCGCCTGGCGTTCTCGCATGGGGGGACCATAGTGGCGCCGATCACCATCGCGCTGCAGCGGGCCGTCACGGCCCTTCACCACAGCGTCGTCCAGCTGACATCCACCAGGGCTAACGTCGGCCCATGAGTCCTTTGCGTCGTACGCTCCCCGTCGCCACCGCTCTCGTCCTCGGTCTGACCGGCACTGCCGTGGGTTCCTCGGCGAGCGCCGCACCAGCGGCCCGTCCCCCCGTCCTTGGGCAGCCCGTCGTTGGGCAGCCTGGCGGGTCCTGGGCCGGTGACCCCTACTTCCCGTCCATGGGCGCGACGGGCTACGACGCGCTCACCTATCACCTCGACCTCGACTACGACCCGGTCGACGCGACGAGCGGCACCCTGGACGCGACCGCTCTTCTCACGCTCCGGCCCACGAAGACGTTGTCGTCGTTCAACCTCGACCTGCGCGGGCTCGACGTCTCGTCGGTCCGGGTCAACGGTCTGCGCGCCGACTTCACCCACGAGGGCGGCGACCTGACGGTGACACCGCGGTGGCCGCTGCTCAAGCACGTCCCGGCGATCGTGCAGATCTCGTACGGAGGGACGACGGGCCGTCCCGTCGACGCCGAGGGCTCCTTGTACGGGTGGGTCTCGACCGCGGACGGCGCGATGGTCGTCAACGAGCCCGACGGCGCCCCGACGTGGTTCCCGGTCAACGACGACCCCAACGACAAGGCGATCTACACGTTCGACATCACGGTGCCGAAGGGGAAGGCGGCCGTCGCCAACGGCGTTCAGATCGGCACGCCGAAGACTCGCGCCGGGCGCACGACCTACCGGTGGTTCGAGTCCAGCCCGATGGCCAGCTATCTCACCACCGCGACGATCGGGGACTTCGACATCACCACCACCCGCGGACCCCGCGGCATCCCGATCGTCAATGCGGTCGACCGCGACGTGACGCCGGCCAACCGCGCCACCAGTGAGGCGTCGCTGGCCAAGCAGGCCGACATGATCGCGTTCTTCAGCGACCACTTCGGGCGCTATCCGTTCGCGTCGGCCGGCGCGATCGTCGACGACGACTCGGTGGGCTACGCGCTCGAGACCCAGTCGCGCGCGGTCTACTCCCGCTCGGCGAGCGAGGGCACCGTGGCCCATGAGATCGCCCACCAGTGGTACGGCAACTCGGTCTCGCCCCACCGTTGGTCCGACATCTGGCTCAACGAGGGGTTCGCGACGTACGCCGCCTGGATGTGGGGCGAGCACACCGGCGGCCGTACGGTCGAGGCACGCGCGGCCGCGGTCTACGCCACTCCGGCGACCTCCGGTCTCTGGACGACGGTGATGGCAGATCCAGGCCCGCTGAACCTGTTCGCCGGAGCGGTCTACGACCGGGGAGCACTGACGCTGCACGAGCTGAGGAAGAAGATCGGCGACGACGACTTCGCCACGCTCCTCAAGGCATGGGCACGTGACTACCGCTACGGCAACGCGACGACTGCCGACCTGGTCGCCCTGGCGGAGTCGATCTCCGGCCAGGACCTGAGCGCGTTCTTCGAGACGTGGGCCTTCACTCCGGAGAAGCCCACCACGTGGTGACACCCGGCCGCCGCTGTCAACGCACCCAGAGCGCGAAACTTCCTGCTGCGGTCCCGGCGTTCCCCTAGGCTCCGCCCTGATCGCAAATTTCGGGAAGGGAAGAATTCACGATGTTCCGTCGTAGTACAGCGCTGCTCGTCAGCACCTTCATGGCGGCCGCGGTGCTCGGTGTCTCACCGGCCGTCGCAGCGCCGGGCACGGCAGCCGACGCCACCGCCGCCAAGGCAGCCGCGAAGCCCGCCAAGCCGTCGAAGAAGTGCAAGGTCCGGCAGAGCAAGCCGCGCAAGACGGTCGCCTCCAAGAGGTTCGCGCGGTGCACGGTCAAGGCGATGACGAAGGGCAGGACGGTCCAGCTGCGGAGCAGGTACGACGACGGGTCGTGGAACAAGGGGCCCGCCCGGTTCACGAAGAAGACGACGGATGCCTCGGTCACGTACAGCAACGGCGACAGGCTGGTCGTGATCGGCACGGACGCCTGGCTGAAGGAGGCGGGAAAGCCCTGGGTCAAGGGCAAGAAGAACGGCACCGAGGACGAGCAGGTCACGTGGCTGGTCCGGCAGCTGTGGCTGGCGACCGCCTCCCCGAGCGCGTACCGCGGCTACCTGAGGTCGAGCAGGACCGGGTGGACCTGGACCGGAAGGTCGAAGAAGATCAACGGTGTCCGCGCCAAGGAGTACGTCGGCGAGCCGAAGATCCTCGGCTACCGCCCCGACCACTACGCCGTGTGGGTCGACAAGTGGGACCGCCCGGTGCGTGTCGACTCCACCACGACGATCGGTGGCATCACCTCGAGCGGTCGGCAGACCTTCTCACGCTGGAGCAAGAAGGTCACGATCAAGGCACCGCGGGTCTGAGGTTCCGGCGCGCGCGGCCCGGCCTTCTTCCGCCCCGTGGAGCTCAAGCGGCGGTTCTTCCGCAAGGTTCCGACCGATCCCCGAGACCGTCGGACGGGGTCTCGTGGCTCCGAGCGGGTTGGCGAGCGGCCCGTGACCTCGGTCGCCCCATCCAGGACCTCGAGATCGCGTATCGGCCCCTCGGGCTCCGCACCTACATCGATGAGGCGCGCACCCACCCGACGGCGAACGCTTCACGACCTGTGACGTACCCGGCACCCCGAGCGCTAATCGAGCGAGCGTCGCGCGGCCGCGCGCAGGTCGGCGTTCTCCTCCTCGAGGGCGAGCACCCGTGCGACGCCCGCCAGGTTCAACCCGTCGTCGAGCAGCGCGACGATGCGGCGCAGCCGGGCGACGTCGTCGTCGCTGTAGCGGCGGGTGCCGCCGCTCGTACGGCTGGGCGTCAGCAGGCCGACCCGTTCGTACACCCGGAGGTTCTGCACCGCTGTGCCGGCCAGCTCGGCGGCCACGGAGATGGCGTACACCGCGTGCTGTGGACCTGACGTGACCAAGTCGGTGTTCCCCTCTTGCGCGATCGTGTCGTCATTGCTATATAAAAACTGTAACAGCCAGTACAGAACATGCGTTGCATGTCGGAGTCTGTGGAGGTGAGAGACCATGCTCATGCGCACCGATCCGTTCCGTGAGCTCGACCGTCTGACCCAGCAGGTCTTCGGGACCGCCGCTCGGCCCGCAGGGATGCCGATGGACGCGTGGCGAGAGGGAGAGACCTTCGTGGTCGAGTTCGATCTGCCGGGTATCGAGCCTGGTTCGATCGACATCGATGTCGAGCGCAACGTGCTCACCGTCCGGGCCGACCGCCCGGCCCGCGAGGGCATCGAGGAGCTGATCGCTGCCGAGCGCTCGCGTGGTGTGTTCAGCCGCCAGCTGATCCTGGGCGACACGCTCGACACGGAGAATGTCCAGGCCCGCTACGCCGGCGGCGTCCTCAGGGTGACCATCCCGGTGGCCGAGAAGGCACGGCCGCGGAAGGTCAAGATCGTCCACGAGCGCGAGGACGAGAACCGGGCGATCAGCGCCTGACGACTGCGCGCTCGCGCGCCGAGCAACCGAGGCGGGGGACATACGCTGGCCCCCGCCTCGGCGTGTCTCCAGGGCGGTACGGGGCTCGACTTGCACGGGGACCAAGAGAGGAGCAATGTCGGACATTGATGCCTATATCGGGATAAATCAGACATCGCCTCTCGGGTGGCAGAGACCAAACCGCGCGGTCTTCGTCCGGTCAACCGAGCGAGGGCCCCCAAGGTGGGAGAGCACCATGCTCCTCGGCTCGCTCGTTGCCCGTCAGCGCACCGCCGGCACAGATCAGACGCCACACTTCCGCTCCCGGGCCCTCCGGCTGGTGTCCTCGGTCGCGCTCCTCGCCGGGCTCTCGCTCGCGCCGACGACACTGGCGGCCCCGAGCGCCCAGGCTGCCGACCCGCCGTGGATGGACACCTCGCTCAGTCCGGACGAGCGAGCGGACCTGCTGGCCGACGTCATGACGCTCGACCAGAAGCTGACGCTGTTCGAAGGCAGCGGCTCGGGCGCCGTCGCGATCCCCGAGCTGGGCATCCCCGCCCGACGCGAGATCGACGGCGCCACCGGCGTGATCACCGGTGGGACCCCGACGACCGCGTTCCCCGCGGGCCTCGCGATCGCCTCGACCTGGAACCGGGCACGCGCCCGCCAGTTCGGACGGCAGGTCGGGCTCGAGACGCACCTGACCGGCTTCAGCGGATGGGCGGGACCTGAGGTCGACCTGCTCCGTACCCCGTACAGCGGGCGGCAGTGGGGGTCGTTCGGCGAGGACCCGTTGCTCGGGGCCGCGATGCCCGCGGCGGCCGTCGAAGGGGTCGGCCTGACCAACGACACGAACGGCGTGTACTCGATCGTCAAGCACTACAACGTCTACAACCAGGAGACCCAGCGCACGACGCTCGACGCGGAGCTCGACGAACGGACCCTGCGCGAGATCTACACCCGGCAGTGGGAGCCGATCGTCGCCGAAGAGCCTGGCGTCATCATGTGCGCCTTCCCGAAGGTCAACGGCAGCCCGGCGTGCCAGAACCCGCACCTCCTCTGGGACATCCTCAAGGGCGAGCTCGGTTTCGAGGGCTGGGTCAGCTCCGACTTCAATGCATGCTCGAGCTTCGACGCTTACGTGTACGGCACCGACGTGTGCGGTCCCAGCTTCCCCGACCCGGCGCAGCTGCGTGCGGCCGTCGTCGACGGGACGATCCCTGCGGAGCGGTTCGACAACATGGTCCACCGCGTTCTCCGTACGTACTTCGCCGACGGGCTGATCGACAACCCGCCGCCGGGGAGCCTGGTCAACCCGCGCCCGAACCCGGAGGCACTGCCGGACGACGTGGTGGCGTCAGGCCGCCAGCGGGCGTACCGGACCGCGGTCGACGGCTCGGTGCTCCTGCACAACGAGGGCGGTCTCCCGCTCGACGCCGACGACCTCGACTCCGTCGCGATCGTCGGTGAGTCCGCCGACCGCTACATCCAGGGGTTCGGAAGCGACACCGTCATCGACCCCACAGCCGTCAGCACGGTGGTCGAGGGCGTCGAGGACGAGGTCGGTCCTGGGGTGGACGTCACGCACGTCGAAGGCAGCGACCCGGTGCGTGCCGGTGACAACATGCCGGGTGACCAGCCCGTGCCGTCGAGCGTCCTGCAGCCCGCCGAGGGCACCGGGGACGGTCTCACCGCGGAGTGGTTCACCACCCCGGACCTGTCCGGGACTCCGGTCGCGACGCGTGTCGAGGACCAGGTGAACTGGGGCCAGGGGCTCGTGGGCACGCTCAACACCTTCGGGTACGACCCGACGCCGGCACCCAAGCTGCCTGACGCGATGCTCGCCGCCGAGGAGCCGTCGGCACGGTGGACGGGCACGCTCGAGCCGCGCGTCTCCGGTCGGTACGCCCTGGGGCTCACCGTCCTCGGCCGGGCGACGCTGTGGGTCGACGACGAAGAGGTGCTCACGACGCAGGCGAACAGGATCCGCGAGCAGTCGGTCAACCTGAACCTGCGCGCAGGCCAGTCGTACGACATCCGGATCGAGTACGTCGCGAACGCACCCGACCAGTGCTGCATCGTCACGTCGAACTTCGGTCCCGGGATCCGGTTCAGCTGGCGTCCGCCGGTCGCGAACGCCTCGCCGCAGATCCGCGAGGCCGTGCGTGCCGCACGGCGGGCCGACGTCGCGGTCGTCGTCGCCACGAACTACATGGGCGAGTCGCTCGACCGCGGCGACCTCGTCCTCCCGCAGAACCAGGACCGTCTGATCCAGGCGGTGGCGCGGGCCAACCCGAACACCGTCGTCGTCCTGGCCACCGGCGCGACGGTGCCGCTGCCGTGGGTGAACCGCGTGTCCGCGGTGATGGAGTCGTGGTACCCGGGCCAGGAGCAGGGCCGGGCGATCGCGGGGCTGCTGTTCGGCGAGGAGAACTTCTCGGGCAAGCTCCCGGTGAGCTGGCCGCGTTCGGAACGACAGGTCGAACGCGGGCTGAACCTCCAGAGCCCGTTCCCGGACATCAACAACCCGGGGATCACCGTCGACTACGACGAGGGCGTGTTCGTCGGATACCGGGGGTACGAGGAGAACGGCGTGACGCCGCTCTACCCGTTCGGGCACGGATTGTCGTACTCCACGTTCGACTACCGCGACGTCCGCGTCGTCAACCCGCGGGCCCGCAGCGACGCGCGTCCGAACGCCTACCGACCGGGGCGGGTGCGGGTGAGGGTGAGGAACACCGGCGACCGGAGGAGCACCGAGATCGTGCAGGTCTACAACGGGCGGTTGAACACCAACCGTGCTGAGACCCCGCCCAAGCAGCTGCTCGGCTGGGCACGGGTGACGCTCGCGCCGCGCCAGACGCGGTGGGTCAACATCCCGGTCCAGCTCTACACGCCTGAGCACAAGCTGGCGTACTGGGACACCCAGTGGGGCTACTGGATCACGCCCACCGGCGAGACCGACCTGTACGTCGGCAGCTCGTCGCAGGACATCCGCTTCACCGGGTCCCTGACGGTGAGGAGGCCCTAGCCGCGGTCGACGACTCGGTCTCACCCGCTGTGGGTGAGGTCGAGGAAGCGCGCACCGTCACATAATCGGCCATCGGTTCACGAGCACCGGAGGTCCTCATGGCGACGACGTACTTACCTCGAGCACTCCTATGAGTGCGGCGGACGTGCCGGTCGACGGACCGGTCGGCGCGTCGGCGGACTCGGGCACGGCGCGGACTCGCGCCCCGGCCATCCACTGGATCTCGTGGGTCGCCCTCGCCATGATGACGACCAGCTCCGTCGCGAGCCTCCGGGCCGCTCCGACGATGGCGGTGTACGGGCTGGCGTGCGTCTTCTTGTACCTCCTGCCGGCAGTCGTGTTCCTGCTCCCGACATCTTTGGTCTCGGCGGAGCTCGCGTCGGGATGGTCGGGCGGCGTCTACAAGTGGGTCTCCGAGGGCATCTCCAAGCCGATGGGGTTCCTCGCCGTGTGGTGCCAGTTCGCGATGACGATCTTCTACTACCCGAGCCTCCTCGGGTTCGTGGCGAGCACACTCGCATACGTCTTCAATCCCGAGCTCGCGAGCAGCGGTGTGTGGACCGCTGCCGTGATCATCGTCGTGTACTGGTCCGGAGTCTGGATATCGTCGCGCGGCACGGCGGGGGTGGCGGGTCTTGCGAGCGGTGGACTGATCATCGGCACCTTGGTCCCCGGCGTCGTCCTCGTCGTCCTCGGCATGGTGTTCCTGGGGCAGGGCAACGCGTCGGCTGCCCCGATGACGGCAGACAACGTGTTCCCTGCGTGGGCAGGCCTGGCGAGCCTCGTGCTGATCGTCAACAACTTCCTGTCGTACTCCGGCATGGAGATGAACGCCGTCCACGTCTCGTCGTTGAGGAACCCAGCCAAGGAGTTCCCGCGCTCGATGTTCCTGGCGATGGGGCTGGTGCTGGCGATCTTCATCCTCCCCGCCCTCGCCATCAGCTGGGTCGTGCCCGCCGAGGAGCTGTCCCTCACGGCCGGCGTGATGCAGGCGTTCGACGCGGTGTTCGCCAACTTCGGGTGGCAGTGGCTGACCCCGATCGTCGGAATCATGCTGGTGACCGCCTCGCTGGCAGGCATGCTCACCTGGCTCGCCGGCCCGTCCAAGGGCCTGCTGCTCATCTCGCGCCAGGAGGGCTACCTGCCGCCGTTCCTGCAGCGACTGAACAAGAACGGCGTCCAGCAGAACATCCTCGTCGTCCAGGGCGTGATCACCACGGTCATCGGTTTGGCGTACGCGCTGATCCCGGACGTGTCGAGCGCCTACTGGATCTTCTCGGTGATCACGACGCAGGTCTACCTGATCATGTACCTGCTGATGTTCGTCGCGGCCATCCGGCTTCGCCGGAAGCACCCTGACCATCCGCGCGGCTATCGCGCCCCGATGCTCGTCGGGCTCTGCGGTGTCGGGTTCGCGGCCTCGCTGGCTGCACTGCTCGTCGGGTTCATCCCACCGTCGCAGTTCGCCTCGGGCAACGCCGGGCTCTACTTCGCGATCGTCGCCGGGGGTGCTCTCGGACTCGGCCTGCTCGTGCCGTTCCTGTTCTACCGCTTCCGCAGGCCGTCCTGGAAGCAGCCCGACGCCGAGGCGGTGACCGAGTCATGAGCACGCCTGTCGAGCCGGTGGAGACGCAGAGCTCCCGCGAACGCTCGTGGATCTATCTCGTGTCGTGCCTCGTCCTGGTCGTCCTGGTCGTGGTGGCGCTCGTCGCCTTCCGGTCCGCGAGAGAGACGCAGAGGGCGCAGGAGAAGGCAGACGAGCTCATCGCGGCGCTCGAGGACGCCGGTGCCCGGACCCCCGACCGTGACCAGATCGTTCGGGTGCTGGGCGACGACGGGGGAGCGGCGTGCGCGAACCCCAACGCGGCGTTGACCCGTGCCGCGTTGCTCTCGCAGCTCGCCAACGGAGCCACGGGACCAGGGGCCAGGCCGGTCATCGCGGACAGCCGCGCCGTGAAGGGGCAGCTGCTGATCATCGAGGTCTACTGCCCCGACGAGCTCGACGACTTCAGGGAGTTCGTCGACGACCTCAAGACCGACGACGTCGCGAGCGGCTGAGCCATGGACCTGAGGACGCGAGTCTCCGAGCTGATGCCGCGCGCGCATGACGAGCTCGCCGAGCTCGTCGCGATGAGATCGGTGGCCGACCCGCGCCAGTTCCCCGCCGAGGAGTGCGAGCGCGCGGCGCGGTGGGTCCTCGACGCGTTCGCCGATGTCGGGTTCGCCGACGCCCGCCTCGAGGAGACCGCTGACGGCAGCAAGGCGGTCGTGGGCTCCCGAGCGTGTGCGGATCCGCACGCGCCGACCGTGCTGCTGTACGCCCACTACGACGTGCAGCCGCCGCTCGACGAGACCGCCTGGCGGACGCCGCCGTTCGTGCTCACCGAGGTCGACGGTCGCTGGTACGGCCGCGGAGCCGCCGACTGCAAGGGCAACATCGTCATGCACCTGGCCGCGCTGAGGGCGCTCGGTGACGACGTGCCGGTCAACCTGAAGCTCGTGGTGGAGGGATCTGAGGAGCAGGGCACGGGTGGGCTCGAGGCGTTCGTCCCGCCGCACGCCGACGTCCTGGAGGCCGACACGATCCTCGTCTGCGACACCGGCAACGCCGCCGTCGGCCGGCCGGCGGCGACCGTCACGTTGCGTGGCATGGTGAACGTCGTCGTCACCATCGACGCACTCGAGACCGAGCTCCACTCCGGCATGTTCGGCGGCCCGGCGCCAGACGCTCTGGCCGCACTCGTGGCGACGCTGTCGACGTTGCGCGACGCTCAGGGCAACACGACGATCAACGGGTTGGACAACACCCGCACCTGGGACGGTGCCCCGTACCCGGCGGAGCAGTTCGTCGCAGATGCCGGTCTGCTCGACGGCGTCTCGCTCCTTGGCGACGGCACCGTCTCGGACATGCTGTGGTCTCGCCCGGCGCTCACGATCCTCGGCATCGACTGCCCACCGGTCGTCGGATCGACGGCGGCGATCTCCCCGCGGGCGGCGGCCCGGCTCAACCTACGGATCCCGCCGGGGGTGGCCCCGCACGTTGCGGAGCGTGCGCTGGTCGAGCACCTGCGCGCGGCCGCGCCCTGGGGAGTGCACATCGCGGTGGAGAGCGAGGCCACCGGATCGCCGTTCGAGGCGCGCACCGACGGGCCGGCGTACCGTGCGATGGCCGCCGCGATGGAGGAGGCGTACGGGATGCCCATGACGACTCTCGGGCAGGGCGGGTCGATCCCGCTGTGCAACGTGTTCGCAGACACGTTCCCCGCGGCGGAGGTGATCCTCATGGGAGTGGAGGAGCCGCGGGCGCTGATCCATGCGCCGAACGAGAGCGTGGACCCGGGCGAGATCTCCTCGATGGCACTGGCCGAGGCGCTGTTCCTCCAGGGGTACGCGACGGCGCACCGCTGACCCTCGTCCGTCTGTCGGTGTTTCTAGCGACTGATCGGTGCCTCGACGTCGAGCTTGCTGAGCTTGGCCGGGTTGCGCACGGCGTAGATGCGGCTGATCCGACCGTCCTCGACGACGAAGCTGACGGCGGTGTCGAACCCGTCGGCGGTGCCCACGATCCGGGCACCGGCGGCGCCGTTGAGCATGACGGGCAGGACCTCGGCCCCCGGAGCCAGACGCGCGAACGGCTTCAGGAGGTTGGCGACCTTCTTCACGCCGATCACCGGGTTGATCACGGCCTGGGCGACGCCGCCGCCGTCGGCCACGAGCACGACGTCGGGCGCCAGGACGTCGAGCAGCCCTTGCAGGTCTCCTTCGGTCACCGCCGCGACGAAGCGCTCGACCACCTGCTTCTGCTCGTCGCGGCCGACCTCCATCCGCGGCCGTCGCGCGGCGACGTGCTCTCGCGCGCGGTGCGCGATCTGGCGCACCGCGGCCGGCGTCTTGCCGAGAGTCTCCGCGATCTCCCCGTACGGGGTCTCGAACACCTCGTGCAGCACGAACACCGCCCGCTCGGTCGGCGTCAACGTCTCCAGCACCGTGAGCATGGCGATCGACACGCTCTCGGCGAGCTCCACGTCCTCCGCCAGGTCGGGTGTCGTGAGCAGCGGCTCGGGCAACCACTCGCCGACGTAGTCCTCGCGGCGCCGCGCGTTCGCCCGCAACCGGTCGAGGGTCTTGCGCGTCACCATCCGTACGAGGAACGCGCGAGGGTGACGCACGTGCGCGCGGCCGTCTGGGCCGATCGCGTCCCACCGCAGCCACGTCTCCTGGACCACGTCCTCAGCGTCGGCGGCAGAGCCGAGCATCTCGTACGCGATCGTGAAGAGCAGCCCGCGGTGCGCGAGAAACGGGTCTTCGGACACGTCCACGACCCTAGGCGCTCCGCTCGGCGGCGGTCGGCTGAGCGAGGGGCGCGAGACCGCACGCCGCAGCAAGACCGTCCGACTCGATGCCGAGGGCGATGTTGCCGCGCGTCGTGAAGTTGGCGAAGGCGACGACCGCCGTCAGCTCGACAACTGCGGCCTCGCCGAGCTGCGCGACCAGCGACGCCACCATCTCGTCGGTCACCGTCGGCTCCGTCGTCGACATCGCCTCCGCGTACGCCAAGACCTCGCGCTCGAGCGGTGAGAACACGTCGGACTCGCGCCACCGGGTGATCTCGCGTGCCTTCTCGAGGTCGAGGTGCTTGTTGGAGGCCTCGAAGTAGTTGTAGTCCAGGCACCAGCTGCACCCGACCCGTGCGGCGACCGCCATGTGCGCGAACGACTTCAGCTGCTCGTCGCAGGCATCCCACTTCTCGACCTTGGCACCGAGGCCGCTCATGGCCATCATGACCTTCTGGTGGTGCCAGTACACGCCGACCGACGCCGGCACCTGACCGAGCTTCTTCTTCGCGAACCGCCTGATGAGTGCTCCCTTGATGCCGGTGATCTCGGCAGGGGTGATGCGGGGTGATCCAGTCATCGCGACCTCCGGTGTGAGTGGGTACGCCATGGAGACGTCGGGAGAAGGCGAAACGTGACAGGGGCGGGCGGGCTCGGTCGTACGGCATCATTCTCCGCGTGGTTCACACTCGACGGTCTAAGGAGCCTTCATGCGCACTGCGCTCAAGGTCGCGTTGTCCGCGGTTGCCGGTGGTCTGGCGATCGTTCTGGTGATTGCGGCGCTCAGCGTCGGGGGGCTCCTCACCAACCCGTTCCAGTCCCGGACGACGGACCGCAGCCAGCCCGCGTTGCTGAAGTCGGTGCAGAACATCAGCCAGTACCACGCCGCTGTCGGCAACTTCGAGGTCGTGCTCGACATCGAGAAGGACATCCGCTGGGTGCCCGACTTCGTCGTCGGTGAGCGGTCGTTGTTCGTCGCCGCAGGCACGGTCAACGCCTACGTCGACTTCTCCGGACTGACCGAGGACGACCTCACCCTCTCCGGTGACGGCCGGTCGGTGAAGGTGCGGCTGCCCGCGGCCCAGCTGGACGAGCCGAACCTCGACCAGGACCGTACGTACCTGTTCTCGCAGGAACGGGGCGTCGTGAACCGGGTGAACGACGCTCTCTCCGCGCGGGACCAGAGCGGCCTGTACGAGCTTGCGGAGGAGAAGCTGGAGACTGCGGCGAAGAAGTCCGAGCTCACGAAGCGCGCTGAGGAGAACACCAAGGCGATGCTGGTCGGGATGTTCGGCTCCCTCGACATCGAGACCACCTTCGTCGACGCCGAGGAGTAGGCGCTGCGTCCGCTTCCGTCGAGGTCGAGCGCGCCTCTGCCATAGTGCCGGGATGACGTCGTGGGTACGCAAAGCTGTCGAATCTGTACGGAAGACCTATCGCGCGAGCGGCGCGGACCGGCCGTTCGGCGACCCGCTTCCTGCGCACGGCGTCGCGATGGAGGGCTACTTCTGGAGGTTCACCGATCCCGCGTCCGGACGAGTCGTGATCGCACTCGACGGGGTGAACCGGGCGGACGGCGGGACCTGGTCGACGCTGGGGCTGGCGGCGCATCCGCACGGCTTCCTCCGTACCACGGTGCATCCGTCGGGCTCGGCCGCCACCGACGGGCTGGGGGTGGTGTCGGGGGAGGCGTTCCGCGGCACGCCGGACCGCCTGCGTGTCGAGCTCGCCCCGGACGCGCGCCTCGAGGTCGAGGTCGCCCGTCCGGTGCCCTGGCCGCGCCAGAGCTTCGGCGGGTCGAGCGTGTTCCAAGCAGTGCCGGGGCTGAACCAGTACTGGCACCCGTGGCTTCTCGGCGGATCGGCGTACGGGCAGGCCGTGGTGGGGACGGAGACCTGGGACCTCGACGGGTGGTCGGTGTACGCGGAGAAGAACTGGGGCAAGGGCGGGTTCCCCGACTCGTGGTGGTGGGGGCAGGCCCAGGGGTTCGCCGATCCGTCGGTGTGCGTGGCCTTCGCGGGCGGGGAGGTCACGGCGGGGCCGATCCGGACGACGGTGACCGCGGTCGTCGTGCTTCTGCCGGGCGGGAGGCTCATCCGTCTGGGTGACCCCGTGGTGTCGCCGGTCCGTGCCGACGTCAGCGACGAGCGGTGGACGCTGCGCGGACGCAGCGCCCAGTGGCGGGTCGACATCGAGGGAACGGGCAGCCTGGCGAGCGCACACGTGCTTCCGGTCCCGCTCCCTGCCGAGCGGCGCAACGTACCGGGAGCGATCGAGCACCTCGGCGCGCACATGCACGTCACGGTGCGGCGCAGGGGGCAGGTCGTCTGGGAAGGCGAGTCGCACCTCGCCGCTCTCGAGCACGGAGGCATCGACCGGGCCCGCGCCGAGGTCGTACGCCGCGGAGGTGGGCCGGACGCCGTGGACGCTGCGCCGGTGTCGTAGCCGGCGGCCGCGGCCCGCGGGCCCCTCCCGCTGGGGGAGAGGACTGTCTCTTGACCCTCCCGCTGGGGGAGGCCGCACCGTCGAGTCATGACCACACAGACCCGCATCGAACCGTCCCAGCTCCCTGCCACCATCCGTGACTACCTCACCGCGCACCGGGCCGGTGACGCCGAAGCCGCGCTCCGCGCATTCACCGCGTCTGCCCATGTCGTCGACGAGGGCAGGTCCTTCCGCGGGACCGCGGAGATCGACCGTTTCCTGCGTCAGGCCGGCGCCGAGTTCACGTACACGACCGAGCTCGTCGGGGCCCAGCGCGTCGACGATGCGCACTGGGTGGCCACGATCCACCTGGAAGGCAACTTCCCCGGTGGGGTCGCGGACCTGCACTACCGCTTCACACTGGACGAGGACCTCATCGCCGAGCTCGTCATCGCTCCCTGACCAGCCCGTGCCCACGAGTCCGCACCGGGCCGCGGCCTCCGGGCCGTGGGGTCTCCCAGGCGGTTCAGCCGTCGACCGTTCCACTGTCCTTGACGACGAGGAGGCACGCGGGACCGCCGGCCGAGCGCGGCAGGGCTGGCGGTCGCGGCCTCGCTCAGTGTGCGCCCGTGGAAACGGCGCCGTGCGCCACCAGACGATGGCACGCCAGCACCGCCGCTCCCACCGCCACGACCTCGGCCACCGCGAACACGCCGAACCACACGAGCACTGCTTCAGCCGGCACCAGCGTCTCGCGTGCGATCGCGAAGGGGACGATCGTCGCGAACGACCCGACGGTCCCGATCCCGACCCCCGCCGCGGTGACGACACCCGCCTCCACGGCGACCAGTGAGCGTCGCTGCGAGGCGGTGAAGCCGAGCTGCCCGAGCTGGTCGAGCTCGCGGCGCCGCTGGAGGGTCGTGGCGACCACGGTGTTGACGATCATGATTGCCGCGAACGCGAGGATCATTCCGATGACGAGCAGGTTGGTGGTCTCGGCGTTGCGGTAGTCGGCGGTCTTCGCCACCCCGCGGGCGACGCGCGCGGCATCGTCGATGGCGAGCATGACGAGCGTCGCGAGCGCGATGCCGGCGAAGAGGATGGCCGGCATCGCGGCGCCGGCCATCTGACCGGTCCGCCGACGCAGGTGGAGCGCAGCGAGATGCCCCGTGACCCCGGCACCAGCGAACGGTGCGACGAGCCTGGCGGTCACGCGCGGTACGAGAACCGGTGCGAGCAGCGCAAGGCCGAGGCAGAACCAGATCGCCGCCGGACCGCCCGTGGCCATCGGGTCGAACCCCTCGACACCGCGCATCACCGTCGCTGTCACGATCGCGAGATCGACACCGAGGAAGATCATGACCACCGCCACGAGGGCGACGGGACGGCTGACGCGCGCCGACTCGGTCGACGCGTCCGTCGCGGCCGCGATGACCGTCGATGCCGTCGCACGACGGGTCGCCACGACGGCCGCCGTCACGGTCGCGACCGCGATGACACCGACACCGAGATGGATCGCGAACCCGCCGAACGCGGCGGTGGTGGTCGACGCGATCAGACCGGACTCCGAGAGCCGGGAGACGATCCACCGTCCAGCGGCGATCGAGGGCACCAGTGCCGCTGCCCACGCGATCAGTGCGAGCACGACCGTCTCTCCGAGAACCATCCGCGTGAGCTGTGCCCGCGTCGCCCCGGCCATGCGGAGCAGGGTCAGCTCGGCCGCCCGCTGGCGTACGTGCAGCGTCTGCATCGACGTCAGCGCGAACGTCACGAGCAGCAGGCTCCAGCCACCGACGACCAGGCCCATCGTCAGGAGGACGCTGCTGCTCGCCTCGTCGACTCCATCATCGCCGGCAGTGTCGAGCAGCGAGCCGAACGCCATGAGCAGCACCGCCCCGCACAGGAGGGCCGCGAAGCTGGTGGCGTACCGCGACGGCTGGGAGCGCAGCGACGACAAGGCGAGGGTGAGCATCGTCATCGTCCTTCGACGACGTCGCCTCGAAGGTCGGCCATGCGCGCAGCCACCTCCGCGGCGGACGGGCTCGCCAACGCCTCGACGATCCGCCCGTCGGCCAAGAACAGCACCTCGTCCGCGTACGCGGCGGCGACCGGGTCGTGCGTCACCATCACGACGGTCCGACCGTGGACGCGTACGGTCTCGCTGAGGAGGTCCAGCACGCCGCGGGCGCTGACGGTGTCGAGGGCGCCGGTCGGCTCGTCAGCGAAGGTGACCGCGGGCTCGGCGAGGAGCGTACGGGCGATCGCGACTCGTTGCTGCTGCCCGCCGGACAGCTCCGCCGGTCGGTCGTGCATGCGGTCCCCGATGCCGACCCGCGTCAGGATGGCGCGGATCTTCTCCTGATCGGGCGCACGACCAGCGAAGCGCAGCGGCAGTCCGGCGTTCTCCGCAACGCTCAGGGTCGGCAGGAGATTGAGCTCCTGGAAGATGAAACCGACCCGACGCCGCCGGAGCTTGGTACGCGCCGTCTCACTCATCGTCGTCACCTCGCACCCGTCGATGAGCACGCTCCCGCTCGTGGGGAGGTCGAGGCCGGCGGCGCACTGGAGGAGGGTGCTCTTCCCCGAACCTGAGGGTCCCATCACCGCGGTGAAGGTGCCGGCTCGACGGGTGAGGGAGACACCGGCGAGCGCGCGCACCGGCCGGCTGCCCGCGTCGTACGACTTGTGGACGTCCTGGAGGGTGAGGACTGCTGAGTCATCGGCCATGACAGGAGCGTCCAGCGGCGGCTCCGAGCCCTGCAATCGCGCACTAGTGCACTCACCATCACCGTCGCGGGCACGCCATTCCCCGTACACTCACGACCCTTGGGTGCTCTAGAGCGGTCGGGGAGGGGTGGCAGGTGAGCGACGAGAAGGAGTCCGCTTCCGTACGCGTCACCGCGGAGCTGCGCCGCCGGATCGCCTCCGGCGAGCTTGGCCCAGGCGACCGCGTGCCGTCCACCCGCCAGATCGTGCGCGAGTGGGGCGTGGCGATGGCGACGGCCAGCAAGGCGATCGGCCTGCTGCGCGACGAAGGGCTCGTCGAGACCGTGGTCGGCGTGGGCACCGTTGTCGCCGGTGGACGTGACGGCCTCGCTCTGCCCAGCCGTCGGGTGCCGCGCGGTTCGCGCGCGCTGCAGGGCTCGGCGACCACACCGGACGAGGTCGTCCGCGCCGCGATGGCCATCGCCGACGCCGAGGGTCTGGCGGGTACGACCGTCCGCCGCGTCGCCCAACAGCTCGACGTGCCGACGGTCGAGGTCGCCCGCCTCGTACGAGGTCGCGATCAGCTCGTCGCGCTGATGGCAGACGAGGCTTTCGCTCGACATCCGCTTCCCGAGGAGCGCGACGGCGACTGGCGGAGCAGGCTCGAGCTGTTGTCCCGCATCCACTGGTCCATGTACCGGAGCCACCCGTGGCTCGCGCACGTCGTCTCGTTCACCAGGCCGTTGCTCGTACCGCACGCCATGGCGCACACCGAGTGGGCGATGCGCACGGTCAGCGACGACCTGAATCCCGACGCCGTCGTGCACGTCGCGGCCACGGTGACGAGCTTCGTCCGCGGCACCGCCGTCAACCTCGAGCGGGAGGCCGACGCCCACCAGGACACCGGACTGACCAGTGACGAGTGGATGCGCCACCAGGGTGACGTCGTCGTGGCCGCCGTGCGCGACGGGTCCTTCCCGATCCTGGCGAGCGTGTGGGAGCGGGAGGACGTCGCCATGACGCTCGACTCGCTGTTCGAGTTCGGACTCCAGCGCATGCTGGACGGGATCGCGGTGCTGATTCAGGAGAGCGCAGCAGCATCGGACGGCTGAGCGCTGCGCACCTCGCGTCGCAGCGTCAGTACGTCAGGCGTGAGCGCCCTGAGGAAGTCCTCGGCGTCGAACACCTCGCCCGGTGCGAGCACCCCCGTACGGGTGGCGCGGCCGTCGAGCAGGCGAGCGGTCGCCTCGACGATCAACGGTGCCGTGGCGGCGTAGATGTCACGGCCGCTGGCGGCGATGCGGTGCGTCTGCGTCCCGACCTGGGCGACGACGTCGACCACGAACTGCTGGGACGAACGACCGCGGTCGTCGCTGGCCGGGGGAGGAGGTGTTGCCGGGTCGCGGATGTCGGAGAGCGCGGACGCGCTGAGGTAGGAGTGCAGCGTGTCGACGGGCAGGTGCCGTGCGATCAGGACCGGCTCGGAGAAGGGGACGGCGGCGACCGGCTGGTCGAACCCTTCGGCGAAGTGCCAGGTGTCGCGGGGTACGGCGTCGGGGAGCGGTGCCAGCCTCCCGTCGACGATGGTCCGTCGCGGTGCGGTGTTGCGGCTTCCGGTGAGCCGCGTGCCGGCCGTCGGCCACCAGCGGTCGAGGCCGATCGCGACCGACAGGGTGACCGGCTCGCTCTCCCGCTCGACGGCGCCACTCTTGAGGACGGCCGTCGCGAGGAGGTCGGCCAGCCCGCCGTAGAACGCCATCGCGGGTATCACCGCCAGGCCAGCCTGCTCCGCGTCGCGAGCCCGCGCGGCGTACACGGCCTCCACGGCAGGCTGTTCGGCGGTGACGTCGAGGTAGTGGGCTCCGCCGGCGACAGCAGCCTCCGACACGAGCACGCCGGTGTCGAGGAACGGACCGGCGACGTTGATGACGGCGGCCGCGCCGGCCATCGCCGTACGCAGCGCGTCGGGGTCGTCCACCCGCGCCGGGCGGATCTCGAGGGCCGGCCGGCCGTCGAGCATCGCCTCGAGCCGCGTCTCGTCGCGGCCGGACAGGATCGGCGTGAGACGGCGCCGCAGGAGCTCGTCGACGACGAAGCGGCCCGTGTGGCCGTACGCCCCGTAGACGACGACGGGGCCGAGAGAAGAGGAAGTCATGTCCCCATCCCATCGTGGGCCGCACCGCACGACCAGTGTCTGAAGTGACGCCTGTCGTACAGTTTCCGACATGGTCACCGTGGGATTGGCGCTGCACGCCGACGCGATGCTGTACGAGACGGCGATCGCCGCGGAGGTCTTCGGTGTGGACCGGTCGGATCTGTCGGCCGACGGCACCTGGTACTCGCTCGTCGTCGCCACCCCGGACGGGTCACCGGCGCCGTGGCTCGGCGGGGCGCCGGCTGTCCGGTACCACGCGCTGACCGAGGTCGACCTCGTCGTCGTGCCGTCGACGAACCACCTCGACGCCGTGCCCGATCCGACCCTGACGCACGCCCTGCGGGCCGCGTACGACCGAGGCGCGCGGATCGCGTCGCTGTGCACCGGCGCCTTCGTCGTCGCCGCGGCCGGGCTGCTCGACGGGCGCGAGGCGGCGACGCACTGGATGCACGTTGCCGAGCTGGAGCGGCTCTACCCGGGCGTACGTGCGCGTGCCGACGTGCTCTACGTCGACGACGGGCAGCTCCTCACGTCGGCCGGGAAGACGGCGGCGCTCGATCTGTGCCTGCACCTCGTCCGTTCCGACTTCGGCAGCGCCGCCGCCAACGGGCTCGCGCGGAGACTCGTCGTGGCGGCGCAACGGCCCGGCGGACAGGCGCAGTTCATCGCGGCACCGGTGAGCCCGACCGGGTCCGACCGCCTGGGTGTCGCCCTGGACTGGGCCCGCGAGCGCCTCGACCAGCCGCTCACCGTGAGCGACCTCGCCCGCGAGGCCGGGCTCGGCGTACGCCAGCTGGCGCGCCGGGTGAGTGCCGAGACGGGCATGACGCCGCTGCGCTGGCTGCACCGCGAGCGCGTGCAGCGTGCCCAGGAGCTGCTCGAGCGCACGGACGCGTCGGTGGAGCAGGTCGCCGGTCGGTGCGGGCTCGGCACGGCGACCACGCTGCGCCGCCACTTCGTCCGTACGGTCGGGGTGAGCCCGACGGTGTACCGCGCGGCGTTCCGCGGCTGAGCGCCCGGGCGTGAGCCCTCGGCCTCGTACGGTCGGGACATGGCGCACACGCAGGAGACAGATCCGTACGAGGAGGCCGCCGCGGCCGATCGCCCGTTCCTCGCGCAGGTGGTCCTCGACTGCCCCGACCCTCGGCCGTTGGCCGAGTTCTACCGCGAGCTGCTCGGCTACACGTACCGGCCGGGTGACGAGCCGCCCGCGGCGGGAGAGCCGGAACGGCACGGAGACGAGTGGCTCGTGCTGCGCTCTCCAGGTGGCACCGGGCGTGACGGCAGGAGCCTCGCGTTCCAGCGGAACGCCGACCACCGGCCCGCCGAGTGGAGCGCCGAGGAGCCCCTCTCGCCGGGCGGCCAGCGGCAGATGCTCCACCTCGACATGGTCGTTCGCGACACCGACGCGCTCGTCCGCCAGCGCGAGCGCGCGCTCGCACTCGGGGCGTCGCTGCTGTTCGACCGGTTCGACGACGAGGAAGAGCCGTTGTTCGTGTTCGCCGACCCCGCCGGTCACCCTTTCTGCATCTTCGTGGGATGACCGCTGGGTGACACGGCCCGGGGATCTCCGGCGTTGAGCTCTCCACAGCGCGGTGTCGTCCACAGCCTCGCGCAGGACCATGGCGAGCCGATCACAGGGTCGAAAGAATGTGACCATGCTCGACACGGCGTTGACAGAGGACCTGCACCACGCGGTGCGGGCGCTGCTCGACGCACCCCTCGAGCTCGCGACCAACGCCGAGAAGGCGTCGATCCTGCGTGCGGTCCAGGCGTCCCAGGATCTCTTGGACGGCGTCAAGGCCGAGGTGCTGGAGTCCTTCGCGCAGAGCGGGGGTCCGGAGGACGACGGTGCGCCCACCCTCAAGGCGTGGGCGCGTCGCACGCTTCGGCTGTCGGCGACGGAGGTCGGCAGGCTCACGACGGCTGCCCGCACGCTGCGGCGGCTCCCAGCAGTCCGTGAGGCACTGGCGGCGGGGCGAGTGCGGCTCCAGCACGTGCACGAGTTTTCCTCCGGCCTGGTCAAGGGCGGTGAGGAGATCATCGAGCTCGGCACCGACTACCTCCTGAGCGTCGCCGAGGTGCACGAACCCGCCGCCCTGCGCGAAGAGGTGCGGGCGTGGATCGATGCGGTCCACCCCGACAGCCTGGACGAGGCCTACATCCGCGGGATGGACAAGCGTGACCTCCAGGTCAGCCGCGTCGGCGACGGTTACGTCGTCAACGGCTTCCTCGACATCCCGACCGGTGCGAAGCTCAAGACAGTGCTCGACTCGCTCGGCAGCACCTCCGACCGTGACGACCGCCGTCCCCCGTCGGAGCGCCGCCTCGCCGGGCTGGACGCTCTGCTCACGGCGGTGCTCGACGACGGCCTTCCGACCCGCAAGGGCATCCGCCCCCACCTCCACGTGACCGTCGACCTCGACCGGTTGCGCGGTGACGCCGCTGCCGAGCCGGCGCGACTCCAGGGATGGGGCGTGATCGGTGACCGGCTCCTCGGGTCCTTGCTGTGCGATGCCGACGTCACCGGAGTCCTCACCGACGGATTCACCAGCGGCCCGCTGCCGCAGGCCGCGGTTCTCAACGTCGGCCGCAGCGAGCGGCTCGCGACGCCCGCGCAACGCTCGGCGATCATGGTTCGCCAGGGCGGACGGTGCGCCAATCCCGGCTGCGACAACACCAGCCTGGAGATCCACCACCTCGACTGGTGGGTGCGCGATCTCGGACTCACCGATCTCGACAAGCTCGTCGGCCTGTGTGCGCGGTGCCACCACCTCCTGCATGCCGGCAAGCTGCATGCGCGCGGTGCGGCGGACGGGATGACGTCCTTCTCGCTCAGCGGCGGCACGCCCGTGCCGGATCAACGAAGAACGAGCCGACATCTCGCACGCGAACGGCTGCGCATCCTGCGTGCCCTCCTGGCGCAAGCTCAGGACTCGGCATCAGGTCACGCGGCATCACGTGACGCGGCGGCGTGATCGCTACGGTGGGCCGATGAGCTTCGCCGACACGCCTGAGCCTCCGTACACCGCGGTGATCTTCACGTCGCTGCGCACCGACGGAGACCTCGGGTACGGGGTGATGTCGGCGCGGATGGCCGAGCTCGCCTGCGAGCAGCCCGGCTACCTGGGTATGGAGTCCGCGCGCGACGGAGTCGGGATCACCGTCTCGTACTGGCGCGACGACGCTGCCGCTGCGGCGTGGAAGCAGGTGGCCGAGCACCTGGTCGCGCAGCAACGCGGGCGTGACGTCTGGTACGAGGACTACCGGGTGCGGGTCGCGACCGTCACCCGCGAGTACGGACCGCCGAGCCCGGGCTGACCAGCGCTGAACTGACCAGCGCTGGTCTCACCCGCCGCTATCCCCTCCGTCGTCCGGAGCCCTCGTGCAGTCCGGCGATCCGGGACCCGATGCGTGCTGGCAGTGCCGTCTTCTCGGCCTGCGTGCGCTCCTCCCAGCGGTCGGCGAGGCCGAACAACGTGTACATCCCGTGGACGCCCAGCCACCGCAGCGGCTCCGGCTCCCACTGGCGGGTCCGGTGCTCGTTCCACGGCAGGCGGGTCAGCGGGGAGTCGTGCCCGTCGAGCCGGTCGAGCAACGTGCGGGCGGCGAGATTCGTCGCCGTGACGCCGTGGCCGGCGAAGCCGTACACGGCACCGACACCGGCCTGCTCGTCGTGCGTGACGGTCGCGCACCAGTCCCGCGTGACGCCGATGACCCCGCGCCACGCGTGCGCGACGGGGAAGTAGACGCCCGGGAACATCGTCTCGAGCCGACGCCGCAGGTTGGTCGTGGTCCGCAGGTCGGAGGCGCCGAGCCCAGGCGTGCCCGAACCGTACTTGTACGGCGTCCCGCGGCCGCCGATCGCGATCCGGTCGTCGGCCGTGCGCTGCGCGTAGACGAACGTGTGGGCGGAGTCGTTCAGGCACTCACGCCCCTCCCACCCGATCTGCTCCCACGCCCAGGCCGGGAGCGGGTCGGTCACGATCATCGACGAGTTCACCGGGATGACCTTGCGGCCGCCGAGGAGCCGGCTCGTGTACGCCTCGAGGCAGACCGCGATGCGACCGGCGTCGATCCAGCCGCGGTCGGTCCGCACGCGGTGCGCCGTGACCTCCCGAGCGGGTGTGTGCTCGCTGATGACGACACCGCGTCGGCGCAGCACCTCGGCGAGGCCCCGCGTGAGCTTCGCCGGATCGACTCGTGCGGTCTCCGGGTAGAGGAGACCACCGTGCGCCGTCACCGAGTTGACCCGGGCACGCGTCTGCTCCGCATCGAGCAGCACGACCTGCGAGGGTTCGTAGCCGAACCGCAGGTGTGCTTCGCGGGTGGCCTTCACCCGCGCCATCGCGGCGGGTGTCGGTGCGAGGGTCAGCTGCCCGCCTCGTACCTGGTCCGCGTGGATGTCCTCGCGCTCCAGGACGTCGAGCACCTCGTCGATCGCGGCGAACATCTCGTGCTGGAACGCGACGACCCCGTCAGCACCGCTCTCCGACTGGCGTGCGTACACCGCGCGGTTGCCGGGAAGGAGCGGCGACAGCCAGCCCCCGTTGCGGCCCGAGGCTCCGTACCCGACCTCGACGGCCTCGAGCACGACGATCCGGGCGCCGGGATCCCGCTGGAGTGCGTAGTACGCCGCCCACAGCCCGGTGAGGCCGCCGCCGACCACGACGAGGTCGTACGCGTCCTCGAGCGCAGCGGGGCCGAAGGCCGGGGCCGCGCCGGCGTGCATCCAGTGCGAGACGTCGCCGTTGCGGTATCCCATCGGTCAACCCTCCACGTAGAAGACGCGCTTGTTCGCGAACTCGTCGATGCCCAGCGGGCCGAGCTCGCGGCCGAAGCCGGAGCGCTTGACGCCACCGAACGGGATCTGCGTCCCCTCACCTGCGGGGGTGTTGACGTTCGCCATCCCGACCTCGAGCCGCTCGGCGACACGGCGCGCCCGCTCGGCGTCGGTGCTGAAGACAGCGCCACCCAGCCCGTACGCCGAGGCGTTGGCGAGGGCGACAGCCTCGTCCTCGTCCCGAACGGAGTAGACGACGGCGACGGGCCCGAAGAGCTCCTCGCGGTACGCGCGCATCTGCGGCGTGACACCGGAGAGCACCGCGGGTGCGAGGTAGGCGCCGGGGCCCGGCTCGAGCGTTCCGCCCGCGTGCAGCGTGGCGCCCTGCTCGACGGCGTCCTGGATCTGGGCCGCGAGCGACTCGGCGGCGGCGCGCGACGACAGCGGGCGGTACGTCCCCGGGGTCGGGTCGCTCGGGTCGCCGGGCACGAGGTTCTTCGCCGCGAGCGTGAGCTCGGCGATGAACGCCTCCGCGATGCTCTCGTGCACGATCATGCGCTTGTTGGAGTTGCACGCCTGACCCATGTTGCTCAGGCGGACCGCCCACGCCTGCTGCGCGGCTGCGGCGACGTCATCGGTGTCGAGGACGATGTACGGATCGGACCCGCCGAGCTCGAGCACACACTTCTTGAGCGCTGCGCCGGCGCGAGCGGCGACGGCACTGCCCGCACGCTCCGAGCCGGTCAGCGAGATGCCCTGCACGCGGGGGTCCTCGATGATGCGGCCGATCTGCTCGTGCGACGCGAAGACGTTCGTGTAGACGCCGTCAGGCAGCCCCGCCTCACGGGCGAGGTCGGCGATCAGCGCGGCGGAGCCGGGGACCGACTCGGCGTGCTTCAGCACGACGGTGTTGCCGAGGACCAGGTTCGGCGCGGCAAAACGCGCCACCTGGTAGTAGGGGTAGTTCCACGGCATGATGCCGAGGACCACGCCGATCGGTCGCCGCTGCACGACCGCGCTCGCGCCACCGGGTGCGGCGAGCGGCTGGTCGGCGAGCAGCGTGGCCGCCTGGTCGGCGTAGTAGGCGAAGATGTCGCCGCTGAAGCGTGCCTCGCCGGCCGCCTCCTTGAGGGACTTGCCCATCTCCTCGGTCGCGATGGCTGCGAGCTCGTCGGCGCGGTCGTGGAACAGCTGCCCGAAGGCCGCGACTCGAGCGGTGCGCTCCGCGAGCGGCAACGTGCCCCACGCGTTTCGGTACGCGGCGTCCGCACGGTCGAGCGCCTCACCGACCTCCGCGTCGGTGGCGGTGTCGTAGCGGCGCAGCTCGACACCGGTCGCGGGGTTGACGGAGCGGTACGTCAGGGGCATGTCGGTCATGGGGGTTCCTGTTCTCACGGGGTCTGGGTGTCCGACGCGTCGTGGCGGCGGGCACGGGCGGCACGGGCAGCGCGGCGGCCGGACTCCGAAGAGTCCTGGACGGTCTGCGCGGGCAGGCCGGCGGCGGACCCGACGACGACGGTCGTGTCCGAGAGGGCGGCGGTCGGTGATCCCTTCGGCGCCTGCGTGTCACCGGCCTCGACGTAGTGGCGCTGCCAGCGCAGCTCCTCGGCGGGGCGTTCCGGCCGGCAGACGACGACGAGGTCGCCGCGCAGCCGGCGGGTGCCGTCCGCACCCCGGACCAGCAGGCTGCGAACCCCTCGCAGACCGCGGACCTTCTCGGGTCGTGCGGCGAGCACGGGGACGCGCGCGGCGGCGAGCGGTGCGGCCAGCGCCGGACGGCGCGAGCGGGCGTCGGGGTCGACGACGGCGGTGACCGAGACGCCGGCGTCGAGGAGCTCACGCGTGATCTCGTACCCGGAGGCGTCCTCGGTGACGACGACGGCGCGGCGGCCAGGACGCACCCGCTCGACGTGCATCAGCCGTCGCACGGCGGAGGCCAGCATGACCCCGGGCTTGTCGTTGCCCGCGAAGCTCATCGGGACGTCGTACGAGCCCGTTGCCACGACCATCGACGGGGCCGTGACGGCGATGCGGCGTCCCTGCGACACCACGATGAGGTCGACGCCGTCGAACGTCGCGACGGCCGTCCCGTCCAGGACCTCGACACCGGGGTGGCCCTCGACCCGGCGGGCCAGCGCGAGGGCCGCGTCCCGGTCGGAGCGGCCCGCGTCGTCGCGTACGCCCGCGCTGCCCGGACGGGCGAGCGCGCGCCCGCCGAGGGCGCCGCGGTGGACCAGCAGGACAGCGGCGCCCTCGTCCGCGGCGCCGAGCGAGGCGGCGAGTCCGCTGAGCCCGCCGCCGACCACGACGACGTCGACGTCGCGCGACTCGGCGGTGGTGGCCCGTACGGCGGCGGCGGCGTGCGGGGCCGGCAGCCGACCGGCGCCGGCGACCCACGCCATGACGCGTTCGGCACGGTGCGCGAGCCACGGCGTCTTGGTGAAGAGACGGAACTGGAAGCCCGCGGTGAGCAGGGGTGCGGCAACGTCGGCCGCGCGGAAGACGTCCGCACCGGCGCTGGGCCAGCCGCGCTCTCGTCGCACGTCCTCGCCGCCTTCGACGGGACGCTCGCACGCGTTCACACCGGGCAGCCCGTCCACGGTGAGCGGGCAGTTGCCGCAGGCGCCGTAGCCGCACGTGTATCCGCGCGGACGGCGGTACTTGAAGCTGCGCGTGAGGATCCGGACGCCGTCGGCGTGCAGCGCTCCGCCGAGGGTCTGGCCGGCCTTCGCCTCGACGTCGCGGCCCTCGAACGTGAACCGGACGGTGGAGGGGGAGTGGTCGGCGGTCATGCGGGGTCCTCCCCGGTGGGAACGACGAGGGACGACTCGGCGATCAGACGTCCCTCGACGAGGCGGCGTGGCGAGAAGGGGGCGAGGATCGGCGACGGTGTCCCCGACACGATCTCCTCGGCGAGAAGCGTCGAGGCGCCCGGTGCGCCCATGAAGCCGTAGACCCAGCCACAGCTCATGACGAACCCGTCGACGTCCGGCACGGATCCGATCACCGGGGCGAGGTCGGCGGCCTGGGTCACCGTGCCCGCCCAGTGCCGAAGCAGGCGCGCACCGGAGAGCAGCGGGAAGAGCGAGACCCACTTCGTCGCCATGTCGGCGAGCAGGTCCCAGGTGCTGTTCTGGCTGCGCGACTCGTCGACGTGGTGCCTCTCGGTGCCCCCGACGAACTCGCCGCGAGCCGTCTGGTGGCAGTAGCCGAGCAGCGCGAGAGCCGCCAGACCCTGCCGCAGGAACGGTGCGAGCGGCTCGGTGACGAGCATCTCCAGCCGGCTGGTGACCATGGGCAGCGTGATCCCGGCCCATGCGTTCACGTCGAGCGCGTTCCCGCCTGCGGTGTTGAGGACGAGCCCGGCCGCGATCGGACCACGGCTGGTCTGCACCCCGGTGACCCGGCCGGCCGCGGTGGTCAGGCCGGTGACGGTGACGTCGCAGTAGACCTCGACACCGTGGCGCGCGCCGGCCTTGAGGTACGCCCAGTTCACGGCGTCGTGGTGCGCGAACCCGCCCGACGGCTGGACGATGCCACCGCGCACGATCTCCGGGTTCAGCGCCGGGACGAGCGCGAGGACGTCCGCGTGGGAGAGCAGGTCGCTGTCGACGCCCTCGGAGCGGTGGTACGCGTGGTCGCGCTCGCAGTTGGCCCACTGCTCGTCGGTCGAGGCGAGCACGAGGTAGCCCGACGGGCTGAACAGCACGTTCATGTCGAGCTCGGCGGACAGGTCGTGCCAGCGGCGCAGGCTCAGGTCGAACAGGCCGACCCACTCCGGTGAGGAGAAGATCGACCGGATCAGCTCACCGTTGCGGCCGCTCGCCCCGCCGCCGGGCCAGGCCCGGTCGAGCACGGCGATGCGCCGGACGCCCCGCTTCGCGAGCTCGTACGCGGTCGAGAGTCCTTGGATGCCCGCGCCGATGACGACGACGTCGTACGAGGCGCCGGGATCACCGGCGCGCACACCCGGGGCGCTCACGCGCTCTCGCCGTCGGGGTCGGCGAGCTCGCCGAGACGCACCGCGTAGAGCGGCGGGCGCACGGTCGGGCGCGCAGGCGAGTCCTCGGCGCCCGGGGCGGCACCGACACTCTCGAGGAAGTCGTCGAGCGCGGGCGCGCAGTACTTGCCCTGGCAGGGCCCCATGAAGAGCGCAGTGGCCCGCTTCAGCGTCTCCGGGTGCGTGTAGCCGCGCTCCCAGCTGACCTTCAGGTCGTGCAGCGTGACGTCGTGGCACGGGCACACGATCGTGCGGCGGTCGGACCGCGCGCTCATCGGAACCACCTGGCGAAGGACTTCATAATACGTCACTATTATGAATGATCGCCGAGTTGTCAACGCTTTGAGCCTGAGAGTTCCTACCATCTGTCCATGGGGCTCGCCTGGGCTTCGACCCACAGGAGGAAACGTGGCACCCGTCCGTATCGGTCGACCACCTCTGACCGACGAGGCCGTCGAGCAGCGCCGCACCCACATCTTGGGCGTGACGCTCGGTCTCGTCGCGCGTGACGGCGCCGACCGCGTGCGGCTGCGCGACGTCGCGCACGAGGCGAACGTGTCCGTCGGCATGCTCCAGCACTACTTCGCGACGCGCGACGCCCTCCTGCGCGAGGCGTTCTTCGCGCACGCCCAGGAGGTCGTCGCGCGCGTCGAGTTCGCCGCGCGTGCAGGCGCGAGCCCGTGGGCGCGGATCGCCTCTCTGGTCGTCAGCATCACGAGCGCCGACGACTACCTGGAGCGGTGCGCTCTCTGGATCGAGTTCGCCGCCGCAGCCTCGCGCGACGGCGAGCTGCGCAGGATGATGACCGAGGCGTACGGCCGTTGGCGCGTGCCGCTGACCGAGGCCGTGCAGGCGGGCGTCGAGGACGGGATCTTCCGCCCCGTCCTGTCGCCCTCCTCGGTGGTCGACAACCTGCTCGCACTCATCGACGGGTACGAGCTCGCGCTCGCGATCGGCGAGAAGACCGACGTGTTGCAGGTCGCGCGCGAGATGACCGCGGTCGCGGCGCTGCTGCTCGGGTACGACGACCCGTCCGGCACGGACGTCGACGCAGGCTGATCCGGGCCCGGTCCCACCGGTGCCCGGATCAGCCGCGAGCGGGGTCATCAGCTGTCGAGAACGACGCAGTCCTCGGACGCCCACGTGGCGTTGACCCGGTCACCGCGCTCGAAGCGCGACCACTGGGTCGAACGCGCGATCTTCGCGTGGACCTCGTCGCCTCCGTCGCCCGTGACGATGTACTTCACCTGCGACCCGAGATAGACGACGTCGGTCACGTGCCCGGTCATCTGGTTGACGGCCGACTTGGTGTCCTCAGCAGGCGACAGGCGGACCATCTCCGGACGGATCACGACCGAGGCGCGCCTGCCGGCCGGCACCACGCTGCGCTCCGGGCCTGCGGCGACCCAGCCGTCGCCGGCGACCGTTCCGTCCCCGAGCGACTGCCCCGAGAGGATCGTCGAGTCACCGACGAAGTCCGCCACGAAGGTGGTGGCGGGACGTTCGTACAGATCCTCGGCCGTGCCGAGCTGCTCGATCACGCCCTCGTTGTAGATCGCGATGCGGTCGCTCATCGTGAGCGCCTCTTCCTGGTCGTGCGTCACGTAGACGACCGTGCTGCCGACCCTGCGGCACAGGCGCATGATCTCGAGCTGCATCGTCTCGCGCAGGCGCTTGTCGAGCGCGCCCAGCGGCTCGTCCATGAGCAGCAGGCCGGGCTCGAACACGAAGGCGCGCGCCAGCGCCACCCGCTGCTGCTGCCCACCGGACAGCTGTGCGGGTCGGCGGTCCGCGCACTTCTCCAGCTCGACGAGCTCGAGGGCGCCGTGCGCGCGGCGCAGCGCCTCCTTGCGTCCGACGCCGCGCATCTCCAGCGGGAACGCGACGTTGCGCACCGCGCTCAGGTGGGGGAACAACGCGTAGTTCTGGAACACGACGCCGATGTTGCGGGCGTGGGCCGGAGTCGTGGTGATCTCCCGACCGTCGAGGACGACGCGTCCGGCGTCGGGCTGGAGGAAGCCCGCCACCATGTTGAGCGTCGTCGTCTTGCCCGATCCCGACGGACCGAGCATGGTCAGGAACTCCCCGGGCATCAGCTCGAGGTCGACCTCCCGGACGGCGACGGCGTCGCCGAACCGCTTGGTGACCCCGGACAGGGTCAGGGCTGCACCGGTCGTGACCGTGCTGTTCTCAGTCATCTCGTTCACTCCTGCGGAGGACTTGCATGGCGATGAGCGCGAGGCTGGAGACGAGCAGGAGGCACGTCCCGAGCGCCGCGAGGGTGGGGGTGACCTGCGTACGGACCTGGATCCACATCTCGACGGGGAGCGTGCGGGTCTGCGCGTCGGTCAGGAAGATCGACACGACGACCTCGTCCCACGAGGTGACGAACGCGAAGAGCGCACCGGCGACGACGCCGGGGAGCAGGAGCGGCAGGATGACGCGGCGCAGCGTCTGGAAGGGCTTCGCCCCGAGGCTCGCGGCCGCACGCTCGTACACCGGGTCGAGCTGCGCGAAGCTCGCGCCGACCGCGATCACGACGAAGGGGATCGCGAGCACGGTGTGAGCGAGCACGAGGCCCAGCACGGTGCCGTTGAGCTGCCACGTGAGGAACACGCTGTACAGCCCGACGCCGAGGATGATCGGCGGCACGATGACCGGCGCGATGCTGCCGCCCTGGACCGCGCGGCCGTAGATGCCCAGCTTGCTGAACCCCCACGCTGCGAGGGTTCCGAGGACCGTGGCGAGGACGGTCGAGCCGAGCGCGACCTGGAGGCTGTTGAACGCGGCGGTACGCCACGCGGACGACGAGAGCAGCTCGTCGTACCAGCGCGTCGTCCACGTCGAGTCGAAGACTCCCAAGGTCGACGACCCGTTGAACGACATCGGGACGACGACCAGCGTCGGCAGCAGCAGGAAGCACGCGGTGAGGACGGTGGCGGTCGTCAGTGCGACCCACCGGAGGGGTGGCTTGGTCATCGTGAAGACCTCCCGATGCGCTTGGCGAAGAGTGCGACCACCACGAGGACGAGCAGCGTCCCGGTCAGGAGGACGATCCCGAGTGCGCTCGCCGTCGACAGACCGAACTGCTCGACCTGCTCGGCGATGACCTCACCGAGCATCGCCTGGCTCGGGGCCCCGAGCAGCGCGGGCGTGATGTAGAAGCCCAGCGAGATCGTGAAGACGAGCAGGCAGCCGGCGCCGAGGCCGGGCAGCGTGAGCGGGAGGAAGACGCGGACGAACCGGCGCAGCGGGGTGGCGCCGAGGCTGGAGGCTGCGAGCAGAAGACGGTCGTCGACCCGCGCCATCGCGGTGTAGAGCGGCAGCACCATGTACGGCAGCATGATGTGCACCATGCCGATGAGGACTCCCGGCGTGGTGCGGATGAGGGAGAGAGGCTCGTCGGTGAGCCCGAGGCCCTGGAGTGCCTGGTTGACCAGACCGCTGTCCTGCAGCAGCGCGATCCACGCGAAGCTGCGCACGAGGAGGCTCGCCCAGAACGGCAGCAGCACGAACGCCATGAGGGCCAGGCGCACGCGTGGTGAGACCCGGTTCATCACGTACGCGTACGGGTACGCGAGCACGAGGCAGATTGCCGTGGTCGCGCCGGCGATCGTGAGCGTGTTCCAGAAGACCTTGCGGTAGACCGGCGAGGTCATGATCGACTCGTACGTCGAGAAGCCGCCGCTCATGCTCTCGCGG
>Ga0233372_1000116_pt1 | contig 35693 bp, 30 predicted proteins | sample ElkDunMinimDraft_4_FD_191538 | JGI IMG/M metagenome (GOLD analysis project Ga0233372, IMG submission 191538) | Fecal eukaryotic communites from dung pellets of Tule Elk in California, USA - Elk Dung D8 | ecosystem: Host-associated > Mammals > Digestive system > Large intestine > Fecal | place... | reverse complement strand
AAAGCTCAGGTCGCCATCGCGATGGCCGATCGTGTAGCCGAACAGGTGCGGCGCCCATCCCTCAACTCCGGAACAGATGCGCATGCCACCTGAAGTCATCGGCTGGGCCGCTTCGGCCATCCTGCTTGCCACACTCATCCGGCAGATCGCGACCCAGCTCCGTGACTGCAGCGCCCGCGGCGTGTCGCGCTGGTTGTTCGTCGGCCAGATCGCCGCCTCGGTCGGCTTTGTGACCTACAGCGCGATGGTCGGCGACTGGGTCTTCATCGTGACCAATGCCTGCATCCTCGTGACCGCGATCGTCGGCCAGATCGTCACGTGGCGGCGCCGCAGGTCGGCCTAGTGCCATGCGCCGGACGATTCACGGAACCGCGACGCAGGCGGTCACACCGTGGCCGCACCCTGCGAGGAGATCGGACATGAGCGACGACAAGCGTAATACCGGTTCGCCCGACCGCGACCGCATCAACCTGAGCGAAGACTACGAACTCGACTACTGGACCCAGGCGCTGGGCGTGAGCCGCAGCGAGCTGCGCGAAGCGGTGCAGGCCGCCGGGCCGATGGCCGAGGCGGTCCGCAATCATCTGGCCCAGAAGGGCTGATTACCTGCGGTTCCGATGCGTCCGCCCGCTATCGGGCGGGCGCCGTCATGGCGCGTGCGGCGCTGACGACCGGGATCTCGCCGTAGCGAAGCACCGAGAGTGTGTTGGCGCGCCGTGCCTCGCTGCTCGAGGCGACACAGTCCGAGATCACCGCGACCTCGAGTTCGCGGATCCGCGCATCCAGCGCGGTCGCCAGCACGCAGGATTCCGTGGCAACCCCGCTGACCAGCACCCGGTCGATCTTCTCTGCGTCCAGCACGGACTCCAGTGCCGTCTGGTGGAATGCGGAGTGCCGCGGCTTGAGGACGTGCAGGTCATCGTGTTCTGGCGCGACGGCTTCGAGCACCTCGCCACCCGGCGACTGCCTGGCGAGCTGGACGAGGGCGTCGAAGTCACTCGCCCAGTCGGCGAAATTGTCATTGGCGTAGACGCACAGACCGCCCGCGCGCTTGATCCTGTGTTTGAGGCCTGCAAGCCGGGGCGCCATCGCCAGCGCTGCACGCCGCAGCGCCGGCCCGCGGGGAAAGTCGAAGGGGCTGACCATGTCGATGATCAGCAACGCAGTGCGCGCGCTCATGCGGCCCAATGCTGCCGTGCATGGAGCCGGGCCACGCAGGCAGTGCGTGCGTGGCCCGTGTCCATCAGCGCAGGACCGCGCCTGCGCCCGGGCCCGCGCCGAGCTCGGCGCCGGTCACGGGATTGGCATCGGGCGCCGACGCCGTGCGCGCCGCAAATGCCTCGACCGCGGCCGCTTCGGTTGACTTGAGCCCCACCGAGGCGCTGCCGTCGCCACCATCCACGGCTGCCTGCTGCTCGCGCTCGGACACGGTGGTCCACAGGTCGCCGGAATTCCACGACCCGGCGACATCGCCGCCGTGCGACATGTCGTAGTAGACGTCGGTGAAGTCGGGATGGCCGGGCAGCTTGCCGGGCGGGAAGTTCGGCGTGATCGAGTAGAGCGCCTTTTCGAAGGCCTTCTGGTGGGCGACTTCACGGGTCATCAGGAAGGTCAGCGCATCCTTGATGCCCGGGTCGTCGGTCACGTTGATCAGCCGCTCGTAGACCATCTTCGCGCGGGCTTCCGCAGCGATGTTGGAGCGCAGGTCGGCGGTGGGTTCGCCGATCGTGTCGACATACGCCGCCGTCCACGGCACGCCACTCGAGTTCACCAGTGCCGGGCCATTGCCGTAGAGGATCGCCTGGGTCTGGCTGGTGCTGTTGCCGGTGAGATTGCGCATCTCGGCCATCTCGTCCATGCCTTCGGCCAGTTCGCCCTTGGCGCCCTTGTTGAGCATGGTGATGATCGAACCAATGATCTCCAGGTGGCTCAGCTCCTCGGTCGCGATGTCGAAGAACAGATCCTTGCGGCCCGGGTCATCCTCTGCCAGCGCCTGGGTGAAATAGCGCATTGCCGCGGCGAGCTCGCCCTGCGGGCCGCCGAACTGCTCGAGCATGAGGGTTGCCAGCTGCGGATTGCTCTCCTGCACACGGACCGTGTACTGGAGCTTTTTGTTGTGCATGAACATGCGTCACCTGCCTGATCTTGGGGTGGGGTCGCCGTATGGCTATCCGCGCGTCGCGCAAGCGCGCTGTCGGCGGAACACCCACAACAACAGGCATGACATCAAGCGGACGCGAATCGGGCGGGCCCATTTTCAGGTGGCGGCCGTCGCGGCCTGGGGCGGGCGTACTCCGACAGGCGCGCGAAGGCGTATTCATACGGGACCGCGCGACGGATGCGTCGGCCCCCGGAGGGTCCTGGCGGTCGCCGTTCCGGACCCGGTGGCCGCGACCTCACGGCCGGCCCCACCGCCGGCGTGCGCCGACGGCGGGGCGGCGCTCAGCGACCGCGTGCGCGCGCGAATGCGTCCGCGAGGGCGTTGTTGGCCGGGGCGGCAGCCGTCGCCGGCCGGCCCGCGCCTGGACGCGCGCCGCGTGGCCCACGACCATCGCTGCGGGCTTCGCCGCGCGATTCGCGCGCCGGCTTGTCACCCGGCACGTCGTCGAGACGGCAGGTCAGGGCGATGCGCTTGCGTGGCACGTCGACCTCCAGCACCTTCACCTTGACGATGTCGCCGGCCTTGACCACGTCGCGCGGATCCTTGACGAAGCTGGTCGACAGGGCGGAAATGTGCACCAGGCCGTCCTGATGCACGCCGATGTCGACGAAGGCGCCGAACGCGGCGACGTTGCTCACCACACCTTCGAGGATCATGCCGACCTGCAGGTCCTTGATGTCCTCGACACCATCGGCGAACTGCGCGGCCTTGAACTCGGGGCGCGGATCTCGTCCGGGCTTCTCCAGCTCCTTGAGGATGTCGCGCACCGTCGGCACCCCGAAGCGCTCGTCGGTGAACTGTTCGGGCTTGAGGCTGCGCACGAACGCGCCGTCGCCGATGATCTGCTTCACGTCGCGGCCACTCATGCCGACGATGCGCTCGACCACCGGGTAGGCCTCCGGGTGCACCGACGAGGCATCGAGCGGCTCGTCGCCGTCGGCGATGCGCAGGAATCCCGCGCACTGCTCGAAGGTCTTTTCGCCCAGGCGCGGCACTTTCAGCAGGTCGCGGCGACGCATGAACGGGCCGTTCGCGTCGCGGTGCACGACGATGTTCTCGGCAACGCTCGGGCTCAGGCCCGCGACCCGTGCCAGCAGGGCGCTGGAGGCGGTGTTGACGAACACGCCAACCGCGTTGACGCAATCCTCGACGCGCGCATCCAGTGCCCGCGCCAGGCGGTACTGGTCCACATCGTGCTGGTACTGGCCCACACCGATCGCCTTGGGCTCGATCTTGACCAGTTCGGCCAGGGGGTCCTGCAGCCGGCGCGCGATCGACACCGCGCCACGCAGCGACACGTCCAGGCCGGGAAATTCCTTGGCCGCCGCTTCCGACGCCGAGTACACCGACGCGCCCGCCTCGCTGACCACGATCTTCTGCATCTTCTGTTCGGGCAGCAGTTTGAGCAGGTCCGCGGCGAGCCGGTCGGTCTCGCGCGAGGCTGTGCCGTTGCCGATCGCGATCAGCTGCACGCCGTGCTTCACGCACAGGGCCTTGAGCGTGTGCAGCGACTGGTCCCACTGGCGGCGCGGCTCGTGGGGATAGATCGTCTCGGTGGCCAGCAGCTTGCCGGTCGCATCGACGATCGCGAGCTTGCAGCCGGTGCGGATGCCCGGATCCAGCCCGAGCACGACCTTGGGACCGGCGGGCGCGGCGAGCATCAGGTCCTTGAGGTTGTCGCCGAACACGTCGATGGCTTCGGCCTCCGCCTTCTCGCGGGCCTTGCCGAACAGGTCGATCATCAGGTGCAGGTGGATCTTCGCGCGCCAGGCAAGGCGGCAGGCGTTGAGCAGCCAGGCATCGGCGGGACGCCCCTGCGCGGCGATGCCGGCATGACGCGCGATGCGGCCCTCGGCATAGGCATTGCCCTGTTCGGGATCGTTGCCCGGCTCCAGTTCGAGATTGAGGTATTCCTCACGGCGCCCGCGGAACAGCGCGAGCAGGCGGTGCGAGGGGATCTTCGCCAGCGGCTCGGCATGGTCGAAGTAGTCGCGGAACTTCTCGCCGGCAGCCTCCTTGCCTTCGACCACCCGGGCGCGGATCACGCCGTTGGCATCGAGCCAGTCGCGCAGCTCGCCCAGCAGGCTCGCGTCCTCGCCCCAGCGCTCCATCAGGATCGCGCGCGCGCCTTCGAGCGCGGACTTCGCATCGGCAACGCCCTTGTCGGCATCGATGTAGTCGGCGGCAACGGCTTCCGGCACCTGGCTGGGATCGGCGAGCAGGCCATCGGCCAACGGCTCGAGGCCGGCCTCGCGCGCGATCTGGGCGCGCGTGCGACGCTTCTGCTTGTAGGGCAGGTACAGGTCTTCCAGGCGCGCCTTGCTGTCGGCGGCCTCGATGTCGGCGCGCAGCTCCGGGGTCAGCTTGCCCTGCTCGTCGATGCTCGAAAGGATCGCCGCGCGGCGGTCCTCGAGTTCGCGCAGATAGGCCAGCCGCACCTCGAGATTGCGCAGCTGGGTGTCGTCGAGCCCGCCGGTGACCTCCTTGCGGTAGCGCGCGATGAACGGCACGGTCGCGCCTTCGTCGAGCAGCGCGATCGCGGCGACCGCCTGCGCAGGCTGGGCACCGATCTCGGCGGCGATCGTGCCGGCGATACGCGTTGCAAGGGAGCGGGCGAGAGCGGCATCGGACTGTTGCATTGGATCCACGATTGAGCGCGGCAGCAGCGCCGCGCGGCGATTGTGGCAATCCCTCCGGGCCGGCGGTACCCGTTGACAAGCAGGTCGCCGCGCGGTGCGTACGCGTCAGTCGCGCGGGCGGCGCCGCCAGGGCAGTGGAATCGCGAACAGGATCAACCCGACCCAGGCCAGCCGGCTGGAGAGGCTTTCGCGTGGGGGCGCGTCGGCCTGCGCGGTCTCGGCCTCGTCATCGTCTGCCGGCAACCGAAACTCTCCGGCATCCAGCCGGCGGATCACCTCGCGGGCCTGCGCGAGTTGCTCGTCGCGCACATGCAGCTTCACCCCGCCGATCGCCAGCCGCCATTCCCAGTTGGCGAGCGCCATGTGCGCATCGCTGAGGTGCACATCGATGCCCTCGGCGCGCAAGAGGCCGCAGGCGATCTGCGCTTCCAGCGGGTCGGTGTAACGCGCGACGATGACGCTCACGGGCGGGTGTGGAGACACGCGGTCATGGTGCAGAAGGTACGCTTGTGGCCTGAATCCGACACGCCCGCGAGCCTTGCCATGTCCGCCTTTCCATGTGTTCCGCGCCGTGCCATGCCTCAGCTGCGCGCACTTCCTGTCGTGCTGGCCGCATCGCTGCTGCTGGCTGCCTGCGGCGGAGACGCCCCGGAGGCGGCCCGGGCGACGGACCGGGCCGCGACCGTCGCCGTCGACGCGCCAAGCCGTATCGTCGAATGGGCATTGCCGGCCACCGGTGCCGGCTCGGCCTCGCCGGATCTGGCCATCGGCGCAGACGGCGTGCTGGCGCTCAGCTGGGTGAACTCGCGTGAAGGGCGGCGCCACGTGTTCCAGTTCTCGCGCTTCGATCCGGTCGGGCAGGTATGGCGCAACGCGCCGACGACGATCGCGATCGGCAACCGGATGTTCGTCAACTGGGCCGATACGCCGCATATCCTGCCGACACCCGACGGTGCGCTGTGGGCGCAGTGGCTGCAGAAGAGCGGCGATGCACCCTATGCCTACGACGTCGCCCTGGTCCGCTCCGCCGACGGCGGCGCCAACTGGGGCGCGCCGGTGGTTCCGCATGACGACGGCACCCGGACCGAACACGGCTTCGTGTCGATGTGGCCGCAGGACGGCGGCATCGGCATCGCCTGGCTGGATGGTCGCAAAACAGTCGGCGCGAGCCATGGCGGCCACGAGGGCGGACATGGGAGCCAGGCCGACAGCCGCCCGATGACCCTGCGCGCTGCGCAATTCGACGCCAGCCTGCGCCGGGTACGTGAGCACGAGATCGACGCCAGCGTCTGCGATTGCTGCCAGACCGCCGCTGCGGTGACCGCGCGCGGGCCGCTGCTGGTCTATCGCGGCCGCAGCGATGGGGAGGTGCGCGACATCATGGCCACGCGTTTCGATGGCGACGCCTGGACCGCGCCGGCACGCGTTCATGCCGACGACTGGGTGATGCCTGCCTGTCCGGTCAATGGTCCCGATGTCGCCGCGGTGGGGAACGATGTCGTCGTCGGCTGGTACAGCGCGCAATCGGGCCAGCCGCAGGTGCAGATCGCGCGCAGTGGCGATGCGGGAGACAGTTTCGCCGCACCGGTCGTGCTCGACAGCGGCGCCGAAGTGCAGGGGCGGGTGGCCGTCGCACTCGACGAACGGCAGGCGTGGGCGCTGTGGCTGCGCGAGAACGCGGCGGGCGCGCAGTCCCTGTGGCTGTCGCGCCGCAGTCCGGATCTTGCGACCGAATACGAACGCATCGAGGTCGCCAGCCCGCAGGGGCGCGGCCGCGGTACCGGATTTCCGCAGATGCAGGTCCGTGACGGACAGGCCTACATCGTCTGGACCGATGTCAGCGAAGGCGCGCCCTCGCTGCGGGGCGTGCAGGTCGTCCGTTGATCGGTTGATTTGATCGATACGGCGGGAGCGACTGGGCGCTCAAGCTGTTGCCCGGGTCCGCCGGCGCTAGCGCTGGCAGCGCATCACCGCTCTGACGGTGACGTGGCCTGGACCACACCCGTCTCCGGTTCGTGGAGGTGCTGGATCCGGGAACGAATGGCCCGCCTCGGTACCGACGCTGGACACGCCTGCGCCGGTGCTCACAGGCCTGCCAAGGGCGCTTCATCACGCCTGCGTCCCTGCAGGCAAGCGCGCGCTCACTGAGCGCACAGGCGAAACTTTTCGCAGGTACTGACCGCACTTGGCTCGCAATGCCGGGGCCTGCGGCGCCTGGCGCCCACCCGCAGATGACAGCGCGCGGCGACGCTGCCATCCGCAAAGCGGCCGGGGTATCGGTCAGGCCTGGGCAGCGCGCTGGTTGCCGCCGGATTCGGCCAGGATCGTCAGCTTCTCGTCGGTCGCCTTTTCCTCGTCCAGCGTCTCCTTCAGCAGTTTGACTGCATCGTCGTAGCCGAGCTGCTTGGCCAGGGCGCACAAGGTCCCGTAGGCCGCGATCTCATAGTGCTCGACCTTCTGCGCACCGCCCACCAGCGCGGCGTCGCGCACGGGGCCCTTCTCGATCGAGTCGATCACTTCCTTGCCTTCTTCGACCAGCCCTTCCATGGCCGCGCACTTGATGCGCTTGAGGCGGATGCCGAGCAGTTCGACCACCTGGTCGAGACGCTCGATCTGGCCGACGGTTTCTTCCAGATGGGTTTCGAACGCGGCTGCGAGTTGCGGATTCTCCGCAGCACGCGCGAGACGCGGAAGGGCCTTGGACATCTGCCGCTCCGCCGAGTGGGCGTCCGACAACTCGTGAACGAAAAGCTCTTCCAGGGTCTTGATTGCCATCGCGGTACCTCGAAGTGAATGGCCCACCAGTTGGCATTGGGCGCCGTGGAGGACGCGTGACTTGGCTCGGCGATCGTCCGCCATGACGCGCGCAGGCTTTTCGGGGCCCTGCATTTGCTTCCCACGGCCCCCACGGAGTTCACGGGCTCTGGACCCGGCCCCGTGAAAAATGCGGCCATCGAAGGAGACCGCGATGACACATACCATCCAGTACGACATGGGGCTGCGCCTCTGGGTACTCAGCGGCCCGACCGGCCAGACCATCCAGACCTATTTCAGCCGCGCGGCCGCGCTGCAGGATCGCGTGGTCCGCCGCATCATCGACGGCGGTGGCGTCCTGCGGATCCGCAATGCCGACGGGACCTTCGTCGCTGCCGAGGAGCCGCTTTCGCCTTCGCTTCCGCTGCCGGCCAAGGCGGTACCGGACGCGTTGCCGCTTGCCTACGCCTGAGCGCGTAGATCCGTGAAATAAATGCAGTTCGTGCGGCAGTTGCACTCGACCGGGTGCAGCTGTCGCCTATATGCGCGGTAAACCACAGCGGATTCACGAGCCCTGATCCAGAGTCGGCAGATGAAAGATCTGCGTGCCGACCGCTGACGTGTCCGACCTCCTGATCATCGACGACGATGCGAGTTTTGCCGAGTCGATCGCCGGGCTTGCCCGGACGGAAGGCTTTGCACCTCGTATGGCCACCACCGTGGCGCAGGCCCGGGAGGCGCTGCGCGTGGGCTCGGACGTCCTGCTGCTCGATATCCAGTTGCCGGACGGATCGGGTATCGATCTGCTGGCGGAGATCGATCCGGCTCTGCATCGGCGCGTCGCGGTGATCACCGGCTATCCCACTGTCGAGACGGCCGCGCGCGCGGTATCGGGGCCGGTCAGCGATTATTTCGTCAAACCTTTCGACCCGATGTCGTTCGTGGCGCTGCTGCGGGAATCGCGGCGGGTGTCGCGCAACGTGGAGGTGCCGGGCGCGGAGCCGATCCCGGGCGTCGTCGCGGCGAGCGCGGCGATGCGGGAACCCACGCGGCTGGCACGCGCCCTCGCCGCGACGGAAGCTGCCCTGCTGCTGACCGGCGAAACCGGCGCAGGCAAGGACGTGTTCGCGCGCGCGATCCATGCCATGAGCGGGCGGAGCGGTGCTTTCGTCCGGCTGGACTGCGGTTCCATGTCGCACGCGCAGCTGGTCGAGCGGTTGTTCGGCTCAAGGCGCGGGGAGGGCCAGGGCGCCAGTGACGTCTTCGCGGAAGCATCCGGCGGCACCCTCTTCCTGGACGAGGTTCCGGAACTGCCGGCCGCGCTTCAGAGCGCCCTGCTGCGCCGGATCGAGAATGCCGACGAACTCGAGCACATGGACGTCCGCATCATCGCTGCGACCCGCCTCGATCCGCGCGTCGCGCTCGGGGAAGGCCGACTGCGCGAAGACCTGTATTTCCGCATCGCGGAAGTCCCCATCGCGATTCCGCCACTTCGCCAGCGCGACGAAGACGTGCTGCTGCTCGCGCGCCGCTTCGTGGACGTGTTCAACCTCCGCTACGACCTCGAGAAGCGATTGTCGCCGCAGAGTGCCAGAGCCCTGCGCCGCCACCCCTGGCCGGGCAATGTCCGCGAGCTGCGCAATGCGGTGCACCGCGCGTACCTGCTGGCCGCGGGCGACGAGCTCGTGATGCACCTGGAAACCACCCGCATGCCACCGCCGCTCGAGATGGGCGACACGCTGGCGTTCACGCTGGGCACGCCCTGGGCGGAGATCGAGCGTCGGATGCTGATCAAGGCGCTGGAGCACTGCGGCAACGACAAGACCGCGGCGGCGCGCCTGCTCGGCGTCAGCGTGCGCACTGTCCACAACCACCTTGCGCGGATGAAACAACGTGAGCACAGCTGACGGCATGGATGCGCGGGAACGCGAATGGATGCATGACCTGCGCAATGCGGCAAACGCCGTCGGGATTTCCGTCACGCTCGGCCGGCGCCTCGTCGCCGACGGCGATCACGTGCGGGCGCTTGAAGCGCTGGATCGCGCGGAAGTCGCCCTGATCCGCATCCGCGACCTGCTGCGGGGCTCCGCACACGGATCCGCAGAGCCCCCTCGCGAATCGTAGTTCCGGCAGTTCCTGCAGCGAGCGACGTTGCTGCAGCTGCGGAACCACCGCGCTTTGCGTTGGCTGCACGGCGCATGCCACAGCATCTCCTCGCTGCCGTGTCCGGATGGGCGGCCCAGACGAGGAACCGACGTCCATGACGCCACCTTCCGCAGTACTTCTGAATCGCCGCATCCTGCTGGTCGAGGATGACTACCTGATTGCCGATGCGCTTGCAGGGGCGCTGAGGGCGCTCGGCGCACAGGTGATCGGGCCGGTCGGCAACGTCGAGGAAGCGCTGGGCTCGGTGTCGCGACCGGATGTCATCGAGGCGGTACTTCTCGATGTGAACCTCGGCGGCGAACGCACCTTCGCCGTGGCCGACGCCGTGCAGGCGCGGAAGATACCGCTGGTCTTCGTGACCGGCTATGAGCGCGACCTGTTGCCGCCCCGCTTTTCGGGGGTGCCGCACTGCCTCAAGCCCATCGATTTCGACGAGCTGGCGGGAATTCTCGCCGTGCAGATCGCGGGGTGACCCGTACGGCCGTACGGCCGTGCGCGGGCGGGGACATCTGCAGCAGGCGGGCTTGCGTGCGACCGGCGAACGCAATCAACGGCAGGGCCGCGCGGCGTGCCTGAAAGCATGGCCGCGAGGGCCGGGAACAATCTGCGTGCCGTGAAAACCGTACGAATGCTTCACAGCGCTCAAACGGCAAAATGCCGACAACAGTCGTCCCCCAGACGCTTCCCCGGGGCAGGAAGCCGATGCCGGCGAGGGTGCGACAGGCCGCTGTCGCCGTCGCCAAGGATGTCGGTCGGGGAAAGGGTTGGAAGACAGGGGGATTGCCTGAAGGTCGTGCCCCTGTCGTCGCAGCAAGCTCCAGGTCGCGTCAGCGCGTCCTGGCCCAGGGAACCAGGAGGAATCCAATGCCAAGCAAAACCCGCGGAGTCGTGCTCCTCGTCGAAGACGACAAGAACGTGGCCGTACTCGTCGGCGAGTGGCTCGAGCGCCATCACTACGAGATCGATTTCGCAGAGGACGGGCTCGATGCCGTCAACTTGGCCCGTGAAAACGCCTACGACGTCATCGTGCTCGATGTGGCCATGCCGCGCCTCAATGGGCTGGAGGCCTGTCGACGCCTGCGCGAGGAAGGCGCGAATACCGAAACTCCGATCCTGATGGTCACCGCGCGCGACACCGTGCAGGACAAGATTCTGGGGCTCGACGCGGGCGCCGACGACTACATGACCAAGCCGTTCTTCCCGGCCGAGCTGGAAGCGCGGATTACCGCTTTGATCCGGCGTCGCCGCGCCGAAGTGGCGCCGGCGATCCTGGAGGTGGGCGACCTGACGCTGGACCCGCGCTCGCAGACCGTCACGCGCGCAGGCGAGGTGATCGACCTGACGCCGACCGGCTTCCGCATCCTGCAGATCCTGATGCGCGAATCGCCACGCGTGGTCACGCGCTCGCAGGTCGAGCACGAACTCTGGGGCCTGGAGACGCCGGACTCCGACGCGCTGCGCAGCCATCTCTACGTGCTGCGCAAGGCCGTCGACCGCGGCCGCGAGACGCGCATGCTGCACACGCTGCCGAACGTCGGTTACCGGGTGCTGCCGATCGAAGCCTGCGATATCGATGCCGCACGGCGACGCCGGCTGCGTGCGCGCAACCGTGGTGCCGAGACACGCAGCGGCACGCACGGCACGCGCACGCACGTGGACCAGGCCGCATCGCAGGCCTGAGAGGCCGACGCTGCCGGGCCTGACGGCTGAGCTGCCGCGAAGGTGCTCCCGCCAATAACGGGGGGCGGCGCGCGTCATCAACTAGCGTCGACGCGCAGCTGCAGGTGCCTTGCACGGGCCGATCGGGCTAACGTCGTCGCGCGCGACGGGCGCGCGCCTCGGTCGCGGCCCGTGCACGCAGGCGTGTCAGCCCGACGACGGCATGCCCACGAACGCGGGCGATAATCGTCGCCATGACAGCCCGCCGCGAACCGCCTGCGCCCCCATCGCAGGATCCGAGCGATTGCGTCCGCGTCCGCGGCGCCCGCGAACACAATCTCAAGGATGTCGACGTCGACATTCCACGCGATGCGCTGGTGGTCTTCACCGGCGTGTCCGGTTCCGGCAAGTCGTCGCTGGCCTTCGGCACGCTGTTCGCCGAAGCGCAGCGGCGGTATCTGGATTCGATCTCGCCCTATGCGCGGCGGCTGATCGACCAGGCCGGCGTGCCGCAGGTGGATTCCATCGAAGGCCTGCCACCGGCGGTCGCATTGCAGCAGGCGCGCGGGACGCCGACGGCGCGCTCGTCGGTCGGCAGCCTGACCACGATCTCCAATTCGTTGCGCATGCTGTACTCGCGCGCCGGCGACTACCCGCCGGGCCAGGACATCATCTACGCCGACGGCTTCTCGCCGAACACGCCCGCCGGTGCGTGTCCCACCTGTCATGGCCTCGGCCGCATCTATGACGCGACCGAAGCCTCGATGGTGCCCGACCGCTCGCTGACCATCCGCGAGCGCGCGGTGGCGGCGTGGCCCGGTGCCTGGCACGGGCAGAACCAGCGCGACATCCTGACCTCGCGCGGGATCGACGTCGACGTGCCGTGGTCGAAGCTGCCGAAGAAGACCCGCGACTGGATCCTCTTCACCGACGAACAGCCGGTGGAGCCGGTGTACCCGGGCTTCGATCTCGAAGAGGTCCGGCGTGCGCGCAAGGCCAAGGTCGAGCCGGCGTACATGGGCACGTTCACCAGTGCCCGCCGCCACGTGTTGCACACCTTCGCCAATACTCAGAGTGCGCAGCAGAAGAAGCGCGCCGCGCAGTTCCTGGTCAGCGCGGCGTGCCCGGAATGCGACGGCAAACGCCTGCGGCGCGAGGCGCTCTCGGTGACCTTCGCCGGCCACGACATCGCGGCCTTCTCCCAGCAACCGCTGGATGCGCTCGCCGCGTTGCTGGCGCCCGCCGCGGCCGGCAGGACGCATCGACGCGCGCATCCCGAACAGGCGCTGGCCGCGCAACGCATCGCCCAGGATCTGCTCGCCCGACTCAAGGTGCTGCAGGATCTTGGACTGGGCTATCTGACCCTCGCGCGCGCCACGCCGACGCTGTCGCCGGGCGAACTGCAGCGCCTGCGCCTGGGCACGCAGATCCGCTCGCAGCTCTTCGGCGTGGTCTACGTGATGGATGAACCCTCCGCGGGCCTGCATCCGGCCGATACGCAGGCGCTGCTGCGTGCGCTCGACCAGCTGCGCGGCGCCGGCAACTCGCTGTTCGTCGTCGAGCACGAGATCGACGTGATCCGTCATGCGGACTGGATCGTCGATGTCGGCCCCGCCGCGGGCGAGCTCGGTGGTCAGGTGCTCTACAGCGGGCCGCTCGACGGTCTGGCGAAGATCGAGGCCTCACAGACCCGGCGCTACCTCGTCGACGGCAACGCGACGATGACAGGGCAGGCGCGCTCGCCCCAAGGCTGGCTGCAGCTGCGCGGCGTGCATCGGCACAACGTGCAGGGACTCGATGTCGACATTCCGCTCGGTGTGTTCACCACGGTCACCGGCGTCAGCGGATCGGGCAAGTCGTCGCTGGTGGGTCAGGCCCTGGTCGAGCTGCTCGGTGCGCATCTGGGCCAGGGCCGCGAGGACGAGGACGTGCCGCTCGATCCACTGGAGCGCGGGGTCGAGGTGCCGCTCGAAGGCCACATCGCCGGCGGCGCGGACGCGGTGCGGCGGCTCGTGCGCGTGGACCAGAAGCCGATCGGACGCACGCCGCGTTCGAACCTCGCCACCTACACCGGCATGTTCGATCACGTGCGCAAGCTGTTCGCGGCGACTCCCTTGGCCAGGCGTCGACGCTTCGATGCCGGCCATTTCTCGTTCAATGTCGCCAAGGGCCGCTGCGGCACCTGCGAGGGCGAGGGCGCGGTCAGCGTCGAGTTGCTGTTCATGCCCAGCGTCTATGCGCCATGCCCGACCTGCCATGGCAGCCGCTATGACGCCAGGACGCTGCAGGTCACGCTGCGCGGCAAACACATCGCCGACATCCTTGCGATGACCGTTGCCGAAGCCGCTGCGTTCTTCGCCGACGAGGCGGCGGTGGTCCGGCCCTTGCAGGCCTTGCTGGACGTCGGTCTGGGCTATCTGCGCCTGGGCCAGCCGGCCACCGAATTGTCGGGCGGCGAGGCCCAGCGCATCAAACTGGCCAGCGAGCTGCAACGCGCGCAGCGGCGCGGCACGGTCTACGTGCTCGACGAACCGACGACCGGGCTGCATCCGAGCGATGTGGACACCCTGATGCGCCAGCTGCAGGGGCTGGTCGATGCCGGCAGCACGGTGGTCGCGGTGGAACACGACATGCGCGTCGCCGCCGCGAGCGACTGGCTGATCGACATGGGCCCCGGCGCCGGGCAGGACGGCGGACAGGTGGTGGCTGCCGGGACACCGGCCGTGGTGGCGAAGTCGCCCCGCAGCCGGACCGCGCCATTCCTCGCGCAGGCGTTGGGCGTGCGCTAGCGTGCGCAGGCAGTCCGGCCCACGGCCTGGATGCCTATCGAATCACGACCCCGGCAATGGCCGACGAACAGGGAGCAGATGTTGAAACGGACCGCAAAGTGGATGTGCCGGGTTTCGGGCCTGGTGCTGCTCGTGGGCGCAGCGAACGCTGCGGTGTCCTCGCCCCCAGCTCGAACGACCTCGGCGGTGAGCACGTCGGCCGGGGCAGCCGCGCCGGCTGCGCGCGCCGGGACGGTGCTCGCGATCCATGGCGGCGCAGGCGTCGCACCAGGCGATCTCGACGAGGCCGGACTGGCCGATGCACGCGCCTCGCTGGAGGCCGCGCTGCGCGCCGGCCACGCGAAGCTGCAGGCCGGAGCACCGGCGATGGACGCGGTCAAGGCGGCGATCACCGTGCTGGAAGACGCGCCGAGCTTCAACGCCGGGCGCGGCGCGGTGTTCACGCATGACGGCCGCAACGAACTCGACGCCGCGGTCATGGATGGCGCCAGCGGCCAGGCGGGCGCTGTCGCAGGCGTGACGCGCGTGCGCAATCCGATCCTGCTGGCCGACGCGGTGATGACCGACTCACCACACGTGATGATGATCGGCGAAGGCGCGGAGGCATTCGCGCAGGCGCAGGGGATCGCGCTGGTCGATCCGGGCTATTTCCGTACCGAACGCCGTTGGCAGCAGCTGCAGCGCGCCCTCCAGGCCGAGCGCATGTCGCAGCCGCAGGCATCGGTGCTGACCGGTGATGCACGTCCGTACTTCGGCACCGTCGGCGCGGTCGCGCTCGACCGCGCCGGTCATCTTGCCGCAGGCACGTCGACCGGCGGCATGACCAACAAGCGCTACGGCCGTGTCGGCGATGCGCCGATCATCGGCGCCGGGACCTGGGCCGATGCGCAGTGCGCGGTGTCGGGCACGGGGTGGGGCGAGTACTACATCCGCGCCGCTGCGGCGCACGAGATCTGCGCGCGTGTACGCCTGCGTGGCGACGACATCCGCGAGGCGTCCGCAGCGGTGATCGACCGGGAGATTCCGGCCGCCGGCGGCGATGGTGGCGCGATCGCACTCGATGGCCACGGCCGCATCGCGTTTCCGTTCAATACTCCGGGCATGTACCGCGGCTGGATCGGCGCGGACGGCGTGCCGCATGTCGCGGTGTTCCGCGAGGACGTGATGGCGCTGCCCGACGGGCGTTGAGGCGCAGCCGGCGGGGAGCGGACGAACCTTCCCTGATGGTGCGCACCCCCGCGCTCGATGCGCGCCTGCCCGCAGGGTGCGCGAGCGGGTCGGGGTTTCGCCGGGAAACCTGCCGCAGCCGAGCTGCTCGGCGCGCCGATCGTTGTCGAAGGGTTGCGCCCGATCGAACAGGACAACCACCGGCGCGGCAGCTTCCGTATGCGATCGATGGCGCTGCGGCATGTCCTTGCCCGGGATGACGCCTTCGGCGCCGCGTGAGCATCGGCCAGCCGCGCAAGGCACGTAGCGGCTGACGCGGCTGGATCAGCGCTCGTGGCGCCAGTTCACCGAGCCGCGGCTCTCCAGCGTGCTCGACTCGATCTCGATGTCGAAGCCCGCTCGCAGCAGGTATTTGAGTGTCAGCACCTGGCCCGTGCCCAGCAGCGAGACGCCAAAGCCGACGTAGAGCCTCGGCGAGATCTGCTTGCCGAAGCCCAGCACGCTGCCGCCAAGGACGCGCGACTGGGTAATGCCGGCATTGTCGAAGCCGAGGCGGCTGCCGAGCTGGCTGGCGAGCAGGTCGCCGCCGGCGTTGAGCGCGGCCGCTGCCGCGTCGAGCTGCCGGCCTTCGGCGCTGGTCAGGCTCGCCGCCGAGCGGCCCAGCACCAGGTACGACAGCGCCTGCGAATCGTCGGTCGACGGGTCGGTCCACACCCTGACCTGCGGCGAGGACGCCCGTCCGGTGACGTCGACGCCGGCGGTGATGTCCTCGGCCTCGATGCGGCGCTCCGCGCGTACATCCAGCAGCGGGTCGGAGACGGGCCCGTTGTTGAAGATGAGGTTGCCGCGCGTGACCTGCAGATCCTGGCCGTAGGCGCGGTAACGGCCATCGACCTCGAGCTTTCCGCTTCCGGTGATCTCGCGGCCCGGCACTGCACGCACGCGCAGCTCGCCGCGCATCCGGCCGTCGAAGCCGAATCCGCGCAGGCCGACGTTGTTCCCGACCTCGAGGAGGAGGTCGAGTTCCAGGGACGAGGCGGTGGTGACGTCCTCGGGATCCGCCGGGTCGAGTACCACCACGTCCGACGAGGTCGACACGCCTTCGCTGAGTTCCTCGAGATCGAGCAGGGCGGTGTCGACGAAGACCTTGCCGCTGAGGTCGAGCGGCTGCCCGGCGGCGTAGCGCAGGGTGATGTCGGGCGAGGCGATGATGTGCATGTCGCTGGTGTCGGCCACCAGCACATCGGTGCCGCGCAGGGTCAGCACGACGGGCGTGTCATCGCCGCGCCAGCCGATGCCGCCACCGATGTCGAGCGTGCCGCCGCCCGACCGCACGCTGCCGTCGATCCGTGCGGTGCCATCGGGCAGCGCGTCGAGATCGACGTTGCCGTCTTCGAGCGCGATCGCCAGCGACGGAATCTCGGTGGAGAAGTCGCGCAGGCGCGCATGGCCGCCGAGCGTCGGCTGCGAGCGGGTACCGCCCAGCTCGATGTCGGCAGTCAGCCGCCCGGTCGGCTCGACGATGTCGGGCGAGAGCAGTTCGACGAAGGTCAGGTCCTCGATGCTGGCGACCAGCGAACCGGACAGTGGCGAATAGGCATCCCAGCCATTGCTGACCTGCGCCTGGATACGCCCGGTTCCGTTGAGCACGGTCGACAGGGTGGCGGTGAGGCGGCTCGCGTCGAATTGCGCATCGAGCACGAAGTCCTCGTAGCTCAGCACTGCGTTGCGCGCGCGCTCGGACGTCCGCACGCCGCCGTTGGCCGAGCGCACACTGGCGCTGCCGGCAAACCCGTTGCCGACCGGGCGCGCGCTGCCCTCGAGGTCGAGCTCGCCGCGCAGCACGAAGGGTCGCCCGCCGTCCTGCTCCGGCAGGTAGGGCGTGAGCAGCGACAGCGGCAGGCCGGTACCGCTGACCGACACGCCCCTGCGCGGCCAGTCCGCACTGGCGCACAGCGAGCCACCCCCGCTGGAGGCGAAGCAGCTCTCGCTCAGCGTGTAGCGCGTGCCGATCTGCTGGAACCGGGCGGGCGACTGCAGCGCCCAGCTCGCGCCGGTGCTCGGGGCCAGGCCCAATGTCGCCAACGTGCCCTGCCAGTTGCCGTTGCGGCGCTGGGCGCTGGCGTCGAGCTGCAGGCTGCCGGCCTCGCCACGCGCGCTGGCATCGAGCTGCAAGCGCTCCACCGCGCCGCGCGCGGACAGCCGCACCTCGTCGAGGGCGAGGCCCGCGTTGACGCCGGTGGCGACGACATCGAGCGCGCCGTCGCCGCTGCGCCACGGCAGGTTGCCGCGGATGCGGGCACTGGCTGCGGCGTAGTCGCCATAACGCAGGGCGGTGCCGGTCAGGTCGGCGGCGATATCCGGCGCGGCGCGCGGGCCGGTCACGCGCACGGTGCCACGCAGCACGCCACCGGTGCCGGGCAGCAGATCCGCCAGTTGCAGCGGGGCCAGCGTCGCATCGATGTCGAGCCGGTCGGTTACGGTCGCCGTCGCATCGAGGCGGCTGCTGCCGAGCGTCAGGGCCACCGCGCCTTCGAAATCGCTGCGTCCAGCCTCGCCTGCCGCAGTGGCCGGGCCGTGCATCGCGAATGTCGCATGCCCATCGAGCCGGCGGCCGCGCAGGGTGCCGCCCAGGTCACGCGCATCCACCGCGACCTCGAGGCCTCCGTCGTCGCGCGTGGCACCGGTCGTGGCGAGGCTGCCGCGGATCGCGCCCTTCCAGTCGCGGGCGAAATAGCCGGGGTCGAATCCTGCCAGCGTCGCGTCGAGATTCCATTGCAGCGCCGGCGCCCAGCCGATGTCGCCGGTCGCGTCCAGCGTGCCGGTGGGCATCGTGACGCGCGCTGTCTGCAGCCGCAGGCGCTCGGCATCGCCGCGGCCATCGAAATCCACCTTCGCGGCCAGACCGTCGCGCTCCACCGTGCCTTTGCCGATCGCCGCCCAGGACGCGGTGGTGCCGGCAAGGCCCAGGTCCACATCGGCGGTGATCGATGGCGCGGGTTCGGCGGCTTGCGGATCGGCGCCGAACCGCAGGCCGCGTGCATTGGCCGCGAACCGGAATCGGACATCGCCCGGTTCGGCGACGTCGGCATGGCCGCGCACGGTGAGCCGGCCATCGAACACATCGACGATCACGGGATCGAGCTCGAGCCGCTGGTCTTCCAGCCGCACCTTCGAGGGCTGCAGCACGATCCGCAGTGGATCCGCGTCCGCCTCGCCGATCCGCGCCTCGCCCTGGAGCTCCGCCACGCCGCCCTCGCCGTCGGCGCGGAGATCGAAGGCGATCGGCGTACCGGGCTGAGCACTGCCGGTCAGAAGGCCCGGGTCGAGTCGCGTGCTGTCGGCGCGCAGGGCCCAGCCCGGGGCATCGCGGCCGCGCAGGGTCAGCATCGCCTTCAGGGGTTCGGGGGCGTGGCCGACGATGGCGATATCCAGCAGGGAGAGGTCACCGCGGGCCACCAGGCCGATACGCGGACGCGTCCGCGCCGGCGGCGCGGGCATCAGTGCGCTGGCGGTGAGGTCCATGCGGTAATCGTCATCGGGTGCATAGACGCCGTGGGCCGTGAACCGGCCGCGGTCGCTGTCGACAACGATGTCGACAAGCTGCAATTCGCCCTGCTGCGCATCGACGCCACCGCTGACGCTGCGGATGTCGATCAGCCGCTCGCCGGTCCGTTCGACCCGGAAACCGTCGATGCGGATGGCGTCGGCCTGCAATGACAGCGGCAGATCGATGCGCGGCAGCGAGTCGGGCCAGCGCGGCAGTTCGAACGGCGTCTCGACCGGCGGCGGGAGCGACAGCACCGCAGTGTCGATGTCGAGCACGTCCAGCCGCAGCCGACGGCCGATCAATGGCATCACCGCCGGATCGATGGTGACGCGGGCGGCTTCGAACACCAGCACGCGCGGCTCTTCGCAATCGCCGTAGGGCACGGGCTTTTCTTCGACGTCCGGGCAGGTGCGGTGCACGAAGCGCACGTCGTACATCGTCAGCGGACCCGAGGCCGGACCTTCGGCCGCGCGCCAGGTGAGCTCGGTGCCGGCGGGCAGGCGTGCGGCGATCTGGTGCAACAGGAAATCGCGTCCCCCGAACGTCGTCAGCAACCACCACGCCACGACGGCCAGCAGCACCACGAGCGTTGCGATACCGATCGCACTGCGGATCGCGAGCTTGCGGGCGCGGGCCCGGCGGCGCGCACGCAGCTCGGCAATGCGCGCCTCACGCGCCTCGGGCGTCAGGTCACTGGGCAACCGGTGTCGGCGGAACGCCATCTCAGAACTCCGCGCCGATCGACAGGCCGATGGTGAACGGCGAATCGGGGTTGTCGAGGCCGCGGGCGATGTCGAACTTCACCGGACCCACCGGCGAGCGATAACGCGCACCGATGCCAACGCCGGTATGCCAGTCCGGTGAGCGTCCGTCGAAGGCGTCGCCGCTGTCGACGAACACGGCCGCGCCGATGGTCCGGGTGAAATAGTGCTCGAACTCGACGCTTGCCGTGACCACGCTGCTGGCGCCGATCGCGAATGCGCGGTCCCCGTTGCGGGTATAGATCCGCGGCCCTACCTCGCGCCAGTCGTAGCCGCGGATGCTGCGGTCGCCACCGGCGTAGAAGCGCAGGCTCGGGGGAATGGAGACCACGGTGTCGGTGAAGGTATGGCCGAGTTCGCCGCGCAGGATCAGCCGGTTGGATTCGCCCATGCCGTGGAACCAGCTGACGCGCGTGTGGATCTGCGCGAATGTCGCGTCCGATGCGGCGCCGTCGACGCCGCCGCGCAGCATCAGCGAACCACCGATGCCACGGGTCGGGAACAGGCGGTCGTCGACGTCGATGTACTCGGCGCGCAGCGAGGGAAAGGCGAACGTGGCGTAGCGATAGAGCGCGCCGTCGAAGTCCTCGTCGCCGTCGCCATCCACCGGATTGTCGGGATCCTCCTCCGGCGCGTAGGCCCAGCGCTCGCGCAGCACGTGCAGCGACGCGACCAGGTTCAGGAATTCGTTGTACTGGCCATTGCGGCTGGCGACGAATTCGACGCGGCGAGAATCGATGTAGTCGGTCTGCTCGTCGGCGGCCTGCAGGCTGGCGGTGTACCAGCCGTCGCGCCAGGCAAAGGCCGGCACGCGGTACTGCAGGGTGAGCGTCTTGCGATTCTGGGCATAGTCGACCTGCGCCAGCGCCTTGTGGCCGCGCATGTTGACGTAACGCCGCTCCACCCCGAGCCGGATGCCGGCGCCACTGTCGGTGCCGTAGCTGACGCCGGCGGTGTAGATGCTGCGCTTGGCCGGGGTCAACGTGACCTTGATCGGCACTTCGCGGCGCTCGTTCGCCTGATCGACCTCCGGTTCGATGTTGATGTTGGAGAAGTAGTCCAGGCGGCCGAGCGACGAGCGCAACCGGTCGATGCGTCCCTGGTGGTAATAGCTGCCCTCCTTCCAGTACACCAGGCGCTCGAGCAGCGAATCGTTGACGACCTGCTCGGGCGTCTGCTCGAACGTGGTCGGGCCCATGTTGTAGCGGTCGCCGCTGTTCCAGACGAGATCGATGTCGGCAGCGAAATCGGCGCGCGTGATCTCGACCCGGTGCGAGACGAAGTCCGCATCGAAATAGCCACGCTCGGTCAGACGCCGGCTCAGCCGGTTGCGGCTGGCTTCGTATTCGGGGTGGACGAAAACCGAACCCACGCTGGGCACGAAGCGGGCGATGTCGCGCTCCAGGTAGCGGTCCTGGCTACCCGGACCGAGGATCGCGATGTCGCTGTTGCGCACGCGCACCGGCCGGCCCGGATCCACCACCACGCGCACCACGAGGGCATCGCCTTGGCGATCGCGCTGGATGTCGATCGTCGGCGAGTAGTAACCGAAAGGTTCCAGCGCCCTGCGGGTCTGCTTTTCGGCCTCGCGCAACAGGTACGCCATGCGGCGGCCCGAGACATCCCTGCCCACCGCCTGGTAGAGGGCGAGGGAGGTGCGGACGTTCTCGGTCATCTCCTCGTCGAGGCCGACGATATCGACGCGTTCCACGCGCGCGGCATTTGCCGCGACCGACGACAGCAGGAGGACGACGGCGGCAAGACACGATTGGACGCGGGACATCGCGCGAGGATACCGGAGCGGCGTCAAGGCTCGATTAATGCGGTCGCCTCGGTGTACTGGCGGAGCGCATGCCTGCGGGCGCGCGGCGGGGCACCTTCGTTTCATGACGAACCCCTGCATGCGCCGACGGCGGCCCGGTGAGCGGCCACCCCGGCCGGGCCGCTGTTGTCACCTGCTGCACGCGCGCGGATTGCCCGCGCGCCATGGCGATCAGCTCGACAGGTGCTCGATCGCCGCCACGCTGCCGAGCCGCGCCGACAGCTGGGTCAGCAGCGCCAGCCGGTTGCCGCGCAGGGCGGCATCGTCGGCGTTGACCATCACGCTGTCGAAGAACGCATCCACTTGCGGGCGCAGCCGCGCCAGGTGCGTCAGCACGGTCACGTAGTCGCCCTGTGCCAGCGCGTGCGCGGTCTCGGCGTGGACCGCCTCGATCGCTTCGGCGAGCGCGGCTTCGGCCGGCTCACGCAGCAGGGCCGGGTCGATGGCGCTCGGCACGTCGACGTCGGCCTTGCGCAGGATGTTGCGGATGCGCTTGTCGGCCGCGGCCAGTGCTTCGGCTTCGGGCAATGCGGCGAAGGTGCCGATCGCATCGATGCGGCGGTCGAGGTCGTACAGCGACTTGGGCTGCAACGCGGCGACGGCGTTGAACTGCTGCACGGTCACGCCCTTGTCGGCGTAGTAGCCCTTGAGGCGATCGAGGATGAAGTCGTAGAGCTCGCCGGCATCGGCAGAGGTCGGCGCACCGTCCTTGCCGGCAGGCAGCGCACCCACGCGCTCGGCCGACACGCGGATCAGGGCGTGCAGGTCGAGGTCGAACCCGCTTTCGATCAACGTGCGTGCCAAGCCCAGGGCATTGCGCCGCAACGCGAACGCATCCTTGTTGCCTGTCGGCTTGAGCCCGGCGGCGAATCCACCGGCCAGGGTGTCGAGGCGCTCGGCGATCGCTAGCACCTTGCCCAGCGGGGACAGGGCGATGTCGTCGCCGGCGAAGCGCGGCTGCCAGGCTTCGTCGAGCGCATTCGCCAGCGCGGCGCGATCGGTGTCGGCCAGGTCCGCCAGCGCCGGGTCCTGCAGCGCGTAATAGCGTCCGGCGATGCCCTGCAGTTCCGGGAACTCGTTGACCATGCGCGACTGCAGATCCGCCTTCGACAGCAGCGCGGCCCGCTTCGCCAGCGCGGCATCCACGCCGACCTGTGGCGCGATCACCTCGGCCAGCGCGGCGACGCGCACGGTCTTGTCGGCGACGCTGCCGAGCCTGGCCTGGTAGGTCACGGTCTTCAGGCCTTCGTTCATCGCCGACAGGCCCTGCCTGAGGTCCTCGTCGAAGAAGAACTTCGCATCGGCGAAGCGCGGGCGGATCACCCGCTCGTAACCCTTGGCCACCTCGATCGGATCCTTCGACTCGATGTTGGCGATACCGATGAAGTGCTCGGTCAGCCGGCCGTCCTGCAGCACCGGGAAGAACTTCTGGTTCGCTTCCATCGTCGCGATCAGCGCTTCCTGCGGCACGGCAAGGAACTCGTGCTCGAACGTGCACGCCACCGCACTCGGCCATTCGACCAGGCAGTTCACCTGCTCGAGATTGTCCGCCTCGATGCGTGCATCGCCGCCGAGCGCGCGGGCAACGCCTTCGACTTCGCGGACGATCCGGGCGCGGCGCGCGTCGGCATCCACGAGCACCTTCGCGCTGCGCATCGCTTCGATGTAGTCGCCCGGCGCCGCGATCTCGACCGCGGAGTTGTGCATGAAGCGGTGGCCACGGCTGGCGCGGCCGCTGCGCACGCCGAACAGCTCCGCCTCGACGATCGCGTGTCCGTGCAGCAGCACCAGCCAGTGCACCGGCCGCGCGAACGCGTAGCTGTGCGCGCCCCAGCGCATCGGCTTGGGGATCGGCATCGCGGCGACCGCCTCGCCCAGTACCTCGGGCAGCAGCGTCGCGGTGGCTGCGCCGGGCGTCACTGCGCGGTGCACGAAGCGCTCGCCCTTGGCGTCGGTGGTCTTCTCCAGCGCGGTCCAGTCGATGCCGGCCTTCGCCGCGAAACCCTGCAACGCCCGGGTCGGATTGCCGTCGGCGTCGAGTGCGATGTTGAGATAGGGCCCGAGCACTTCCGAGCGTTGCTCGGGCTGCTCGCTGGCGACGCCGGGCAGCAGCACCGCCATGCGGCGCGGCGTATACAGCGGCTTTGCGCCTTCGCGCATCACCGCGACGCCGCGCCTGTCGAGCGCCGCGATCACGCCGTCGAAGAAGGCCTGGGCGAGTCCGGGCAGCGCCTTGACCGGCAGTTCTTCGGTGCCGAGTTCGATCAGCAGTGGCTTCATGTCAGTCATCGCGACAACCTGGTTCTGTACTGGGCCCGCGCTGGAGGCGTGGGCGAAAGGGGGGGCGTAACGGATCGGCCGTCCTCCGCCCGCGTGCCACGTGGCCTGGAATCAGCGGGCGCGGCTCACGCCGCGTCCCCCCGCTTGAGCCCGGGGAATCCCAGCGCTTCGCGCTGTGCGAAATAGGCCTTGGCCACCGCCTGCGCCAGCGTGCGCACGCGCAGGATGTAGCGCTGGCGCTCGGTCACGCTGATCGCGCGCCGCGCATCGAGCATGTTGAAACTGTGGCTGGCCTTCATGACCTGTTCGTAGGCCGGCAGCGGCAGGTTGAGCCCGACCAGCTTCATCGCTTCGGCTTCGCAGGCGTCGAAGCGGTGGAACAGTTCCTCGACGTTCGCATGCTCGAAGTTGTAGGTGCTCTGTTCGACCTCGTTCTGGTGATAGACGTCGCCGTAGGTCACCGGCGCGCCGTCGGGGCCGTGCGTCCAGACCAGGTCGTAGACGTTGTCGCAGTTCTGCAGGTACATGCACAGCCGCTCGAGACCGTAGGTGATCTCGCCGAGCACCGGCTTGCACTCCAGGCCGCCGGCCTGCTGGAAATAGGTGAACTGGGTGACTTCCATGCCGTTGAGCCAGACCTCCCAGCCCAGGCCCCAGGCGCCGAGCGTCGGCGATTCCCAGTTGTCCTCGACCAGGCGCAGGTCGTGCACCTGCGGATCGATGCCCAGCGCCTTGAGCGAGTCGAAATACAGCTCGACGATGTTGTCCGGGCTCGGCTTCATCGCCACCTGGAACTGGTAGTAGCGCTGCAGGCGGTTGGGGTTGTCGCCGTAGCGGCCGTCGGTCGGACGGCGGCTGGGCTGGACGTAGGCGGCATTCCACGGCTCGGGGCCGAGTGCGCGCAGGAACGTGGCCGGATGGAAGGTGCCTGCACCGACTTCCAGGTCCAGCGGCTGGATCAGCACGCAGCCCTGCTTGGCCCAGTAGGCGTTGAGCGTGAGGATCAGCTCCTGGAACGTCGGTCCGGTCATCGGAAAGTCGCATCGCGGTGGCGCGCTAGTATAGCGGGCCGCATCCCGGCGCCCGCCCCGCCACGCGTCCCGGAGGACCCGGCTTGAACGACCCGCGCACCCCGCAGTCCTCATCGGGTCAACGTCCGCCCGCGGTCAGCCGGCGCCTGCCGCCGGGCCGACTGGCTCTCGAGCCGATGGTCTCCGCGCTTCTCGCCGACGGCATGCTCGCGCCCGCCGACGCGGAACGCGCACGCGTGGGCGGCCGCAACACGCGCGCGCTCGATGCGGTGCACCCGCTGGTGGTGCTGGCGAACCTCAAGCTGCCCTCGGCGCGTCGCCCCGGCCAGGAGCTCGGTCTGGAAGCGTTGACCGAATGGCTGGCGCAGGCCACCGGCCACGTCTATCTGCGCATCGATCCGACCAAGATCGCCGTGGGCGACGTGACCGACCTGTTCTCCCACGCCTATGCCAAGCGCCATCGCATCCTGCCCGTCGACGTCACGCCCGACCGCGCCCGCATCGCGACGAGCGAGCCGCTGGCGCTGGACTGGCTGCCCGACATCCAGCGCCTGCTGCGGCGCGAGATCGACCTGGTCGTGGCCAATCCGCTCGACCTGCATCGCTACACCATGGAGTTCTTCGGCGTCACGCGGTCGATCCGCGGTGCCAGGGATGGGCGCGAGACCAGCAGCAATGCGCCGACGTTCGAGCAGCTCGTCGAGCTGGGCCGCTCGGGCGACGTCAATGCCGATGATCACCACATCGTCCACATCGTGGACTGGCTGCTGCAGTACGCCTACGAACAGCGTGCATCCGACATCCATCTCGAACCGCGGCGCGACATCGGTCGCGTGCGCTTCCGCATCGACGGCGTGTTGCACAAGGTCTTCGAGATGCCGCCGCCAGTGATGACCGCGGCGGTGAGTCGCATCAAGGTGCTGGGGCGCATGGATCTGGCCGAGCGCCGGCGGCCGCAGGATGGCCGCATCAAGACCCGCTCGCCCGGCGGCCGCGAGGTCGAGATGCGCCTGTCGACGATGCCCACCGCCTTCGGCGAGAAGGTGGTGATGCGCATCTTCGATCCGGATACCGCGTTCAAGCCGATCGAGAAGCTCGGCTTCGATGCGGGCGAGGCCGCGGCCTGGGAAGATCTGGTGCAGCGACCCCACGGCATCGTGCTGGTCACCGGGCCCACGGGCTCGGGCAAGACGACGACGCTGTACTCGACGCTGAAGAAGCTCGCTTCCGACGACGTCAACGTCTGCACCGTCGAGGACCCGATCGAAATGGTCTCGACCGAGCTCAACCAGATGCAGGTGCACAACGCGATCGACCTGACCTTCGCCCAGGGCGTGCGCACGCTGCTGCGGCAGGATCCCGACATCATCATGATCGGCGAGATCCGCGATCTCGACACCGCGCAGATGGCGGTGCAGGCCTCGCTGACCGGGCATCTGGTGCTCTCGACGCTGCACACCAACGACGCACCCTCGGCGATCACCCGGCTGCTCGACCTGGGACTGCCGCATTACCTCATTGCATCCACGCTCAACGGCGTCCTCGCCCAGCGCCTGGTGCGCACGCTGTGCACCCACTGCAAGCAGCCGGCCGTGGTCGATGCGGAAGGCTGGCGCGCGCTGCTCGGCCCCGACAGTACCGTGCCGCCGCCGGCGACCGCATGTGGGCCGGTCGGCTGCCTGGAATGCCGCAATACCGGGTATTTCGGCCGCGTGGGCATCTACGAGCTGATGCCGGTGACGCCGTCGCTGCGCGCGAAGATCGTGCCGGACATGGCCCTGTCGGGCTTCAGCCGCACCGCGGTCGACGAAGGCCTGCGGACCTTGCGCATGGCCGGGGCGGAAAAGATCGCCCAGGGCGTGACCACGGTGGAAGAGGTGATGGCGGTGCTGCCGCCCCGCGAGTAGCTGCTCGCATTTCTGCTTGCTTGCTGGCGCGTGCCCTTGCCGCGGCCGGTGATGTGAGCGCTGGCGTCCGGTCACATCGGCGCCGCGGCGCACGGGGGGCGTCGACGGGGCGGGACGGGACCGCAGGCTGCGTCGCGCGCATGCATCGGCCGTCTTCGCGGGTCCGGTCCCGCAAAGCCTCGGCGCTGCGCGCTCGAATCCGCCCGGCAGTGTGGGGAAGGGGCCGCTCGGCTCGGCCTGCCGGAAGCCGGTGGCGTCGTGGATCGGCCCGGATGCAGCGCGACAGGAGCGTGCAGCCGTCCCGATCCGCTACGCTGCGCCGTCTTTCCGCCTCCGGCTGCCCATGATGTCGTCCAAGCGACCGTTCCTGATCATCGAAACCGGCCAGCCGCTGCCGTCGATGCGCCGCTACGGCGGGTTTCCGCACTGGATCCGCGTTGCTGCGGGCCTGCCGGAACGCGAGGCGGTGGTGGTCGACGTCGAAAACGGCGCTGAGCTGCCGGACGCCGACGGCTTTGCCGGTGTCATCGTCACCGGCTCCGGGGCGATGGTCACCGACCGCGCGGAGTGGAGCGAACGCAGCGCCGCCTGGTTGCGCGACGCGGCGCATGCCGGCGCGCCGCTGTTTGGCATCTGCTATGGCCATCAGCTCCTCGCGCACGCGCTTGGCGGCGAGGTCGGCCCGAATCCGCGCGGCCGCGAGATGGGCACCTTCGAAATTGAAACCACGGCGGCGGCGGCCGACGACCCCCTCTTCGCCAGTGCCGGGCCCAGGTTTCTCGCCCAGACCACGCATCTGCAGGGTGTGCTGCGCCTGCCGGAGGGCGCGACCCTGCTCGCGCGATCGTCGCTCGAGCCGAACCACGCTTTCCGCTGGGGCGAGCGCGTCTGGGGGGTGCAGTTCCATCCCGAGTTCAGCGCGACCCACATGCGCGGCTACATCCGCGGGCGGAGCGGGCCGCTCTACCAGGAAGGTCTCGATCCGGTGGCGCTGGTCGCCGGCGTACGCGCGGCGCCGGAGGCGCGCGCGGTCCTGCAGCGGTTCGTGCGGCTGGCGCGCGCGCTCGGACGCGATTGACGCCATGGCGTGGCGCCCGCCCAGGGCATCGACCGGCCGGCCGACCTAGCGGTTCGTAGTGGCAGCGATGCAATCGGGGTGCGTGGTTCCAGTGCTTGTGCGGCGCTGCGCGACTCGATCCAGAAGCGCTCTCCAACGCCGACATCTCGCCCCACGCCGATGCCTGCCAGAGCGGAAGCTTGGCCCCAGCGCGAGCGCGCAACCAGCCCGGCAGGGCGATGCGATCGATACGCCTGGAACTGCGGCAGTCCTTGAACCGCACTCGGGCGATTGCGGCCCGACCGCCGCAGGGCCGGTGGCCGCACCTGAACACTCGAGCGTTCCACCGGCGCGTCCAGTGCTTGCGATACGATGTCGCATGCGTGGCGCAGCCACATGACAGATCTGGAACACGGCGGAAATGACGACTCGGACGGTAGGGGCCGGCCACGGCTGGAAGTGGATCGTGCAGGGCGTCAACGTCGGTCGGTCCAATCCGCGGGCGGTCTACGGCGCGACCGCGGTGGTCGCTCTTCTTGCCCTCGTGCCGAACGTGCTCCAGGCCGTGCTGCAGATCGCCTTCCGGCTCGAGCCGAGTACCCAGATCATGGTGATCGGCGCGACCTCGCTGATCTCGATCATCCTGTATCCGCTGCTGATCGGCGGGGTGCTCCGGGTCATCGATGCGGTCGAGCACGACCGGCCGGCCCGGCCCAGCGATGTGTTCTCGACCTTCACCGGCGGGCAGGCCGGTCGTTTCATCGGCTTCGGCGTGCTGATGGGCGCGCTGTACATCGTGACGTTCTATGCGCTGGTCAGCGCCTTCGGTGAAGGCGTCCTGGACTGGTACATGGACGTGCTGTCGATCAGCCAGGAGATGAGTACGGAGTCCGCGCCGGCCTCGCCGCCGGAAATGCCGATGCCGCCGGCCGGTATCGGCCCGCTGATGGCGCTGGCGATCTTCTTCGGGGTCTATTACGCCACCGTCTATGCGGTCGGCCTCGGCCAGATCACCCTGGGCGGGCGGCCGGTGATGGGGGCGTTCACCGATGGGCTGGGCGGCGCACTGCGCAACGTGCTGCCGGTGATCGTCGCTGCGGCGATCGCCATGGCCGGCGGCTTCGCGCTGATGCTGGCCTTCGCGATGGTGGTCACCATCATCACCGTCGTGGCGAGCCTGGTGCATCCGGCGCTGGCCGCGCTGTTGGTGCTGCCGCTGTATCTGGTGCTGCTGCTGGTGCTCTACATCGTGATGTTCGGCGCCATGTACGCGATGTGGCGGGATGTCTGCGGGCCGCAGGATGCAGCGGGCCGGACGGATCCCGGTAACGACGGCGCCGGCAGCAACGACGGCAGCCGGATCGAACTGTGAGGGTCCCGGCTCAGTAGCCGGATATCGCACCGAACGCGATCGAGACACGCTGGTCGAGGTAGCGCATCAGCAAGGCCAGCAGGAGGCAGCATGCGGCCGGCTGCAGGGCCAGCCACAGGCGCGCGGGCATCGGCATCGGCGTCCTGTCGTCGCGGACGACGCGGGTCCCCGCGATCCGGTCGTGCAGGGCCTGGTGCCGCGGTGCGTGCGCCGCCATCAGGTGGCCGATGTTGAAGCTCAGCCAGGACAGCACCCCCGCCGCCTGGCGCAGGCACGCGCGGACGAGGCCCGGCGGCTGCGCGTCGTCATCGATCACCCACAGGCCGACCGCGCGTTTGCCGGGCGTGGCCCGCCAGCGCGAGCCTTCGAAGAGTCCGAACCACAGCAGCGAGACCAGCGCGAATACCGCCATGACCGGCAGGGTCAGCGCCGACACGTCGAGTGCGAGGGCGGTGACGGCGTGGTGCAGCCCGGGGTCGACGAGCAGTGCCTGCAGCAGGGCCGTCGGCGCTGCGCCGGAGTCGATCGTGCGCACCATGGCTCCGACCATCGCCTCGGCCAGAACGTCGATCGCCCCGGCGCTTGCGTCGAGCGCGACAGCTAGCTGGCGATGCAGCAGGGCCACGACCACAACCAGGATCGCGGCCGCATCCAGCGACCATGCGGTATAGCGATGCAGCAGCGGCGCAGGCGCTGGCTGCCGGACAGTCATGGCTGGTCGCTGGCCACGTCCGGCCTGGGCGCCAGCAGTCGGGCGGCAATGATCCCGGCCTCGTAGAGCAGGCACATCGGGATGGCGAGCATCAGCTGGGAGACGACGTCGGGCGGGGTGATGATGGCCGCCAGCACGAACACGCCGACCACTGCATACCCCCGCGCTTCGCGCAGCTGGTCGGTCGTCACCCAGCCCAGCAGCACGAGAATCACCAGCGCCACCGGCAGCTCGAAGCTCATGCCGAAGGCGAGGAAGATCACCAGCACGAAATTCAGGTAGGCGTTGATGTCGGTCATCATTGCCACGCCGTCCGGCGTCACCATCGTCAGGAAGGTGAACACCGACGGCAGCACGAAGAAGAATGCGAACGCGCAGCCGATGTAGAACAGCGCGACCGCCGAAGCCAGCAACGGCAGCGCCAGACGCTTCTCGCGCTTGTACAGCCCCGGGGCGACGAAGGCCCAGGCCTGATAGAGCAGCCACGGCATCGTCACCACCAGCGCAGTGAAGAACGCCAGCTTGAGCGGGGCGAAGAACGGCGAGGCCACTTCGATGGCGATCAGGTGCGCGCCGGCCGGCAGCTTGTCGAGCAGCGGCTGGGCCAGCAGGCCGTAGAGCTTGTTGGCGAAGGGCAACAGGCACAGCAGCACGACCCCGGTGCCCGCCAGCCCGCGCATCAGGCGCATGCGCATTTCGACCAGATGGTCGATCAGGCTGCCCTCGCCGGCGTCGTCGTCAGCGTGCAGCGCCACGGGCATCCTCCGTCTCGTCGACCGGCGTGACCGGGGGGCGGCTGGGATCACCGGCGATCGCCTCGGGCGGTGTCGTGGTCACGGCCTCGGGCTGGCTTGGACCGGCGGGCACGTCGGCCGGCATGCGCCGTGCATCGGCGACGAGGTCCTCGGTGCCCTTGCGGATCTCTTCGAGACCGCCGCGGGCATGTTCGCCGGCATCACGCAGCTGGGTGCCGACGTCCGCGATCGAGCGCTGGGCGTCCTGCACGCTGCGCTTGAGTTCCTCGGCGGCGAGTTCGCGTTCGAGTTCCGACTTCACCGAATACCACTGCGCCCGCGCCCGTCGGATCCACAATCCGGCGAAGCGGGCGGCCTTGGGCAGTCGTTCCGGTCCGAGCACGATCAGCGCGACCAATGCCACGATCAGCAACTCGCTGGTTCCGATTCCGAACACGACCCCTGTCCGCGTCAGCGGGGAACGTTGTCGTCGCGGCGTGCGCGCTCGGCCGGGTCGGCGGCGTCGCTGGTGCGGTCGTCGAGACGCCCGGGCGTCTCGTCGTCGTGCATGCCCTTCTTGAAGCCCTTGACCGCCTCGCCGAGATCACGCCCGGCGCCGCGCAGCCGCTTGGTGCCGAACACGAGCAGGACGACGACAAGGACGATGAGCCAATGCCAGATGCTGAAACTGCCCATGGCGGAATTCCGGAGCTGCGGGTGGTCTGGCAGGATAACGCACCGCGCCGACGCCCTGTGCAGCGCGGTGCGCGGCGTTCAGTACTCGGGCAACGGCTCGACCGTGGCCGGCTGGTCGGCGACGTTCTGGAAGCCCTGCGTCGCGGGCTGGTTCTGCGCCTGCATCGGCGCGGTGGTCGTCGCGGGGACGTCGCGGACCACGGGCGCGGGCGGTGCCACGCCGCGGTTGACCGGCACCCCGGTGCCGCCGCGTGCGACCCGCGCGGTCGCGCTGGCTTCTTCGAGCCGGTCGCGGAAATCCACGACCGCATTCGACGGCGGCCGACCCGGGCGGTTCTCCAGGATCGCGCGCGGCGTGGTGGTGCTGCCGTAGACGGCGATATTGGCGTCGTCGTCGATCTGCAGCACCGCGCCATCGAGGGCGACGCCGGCGAACAGGCCGCGCGCCCGCGACCACGACCAGATTTCCGCCTTGAGCTGGCCATCGGTCAGCGCCGCGGCATTGCGGCCCACCGGGCCGGCGGCCACGCCGGCATCCGCGCCGAGAGTGAACTTGCCGTTGACGATGGATTCGAGGCTGCGCTGGTTGCGGAACACCAGCACGACGTCCGAGGACTGCACACCCGCCTGGAAGCCGATGCTGCCGCCGGTGATCTTGACGAAAGCCGGGCTCGACCAGGTGCCGTCCGCCGTCTTGACCGACATCAGGCCATGGCCGCGGCGGCCGCCGATGATCAGGCCGGCCTTGATGGTGTCGGGAATGACGACGATCGCGTGGGCTTCGTCGAGCAGCTTGTCGGGAATGCCGGATTCGGGAATCGCCTGGATCTCGTTGAGCACGCGCACCGCGTTCTGTGCGCGCGCGTCCTCGGTCGGGCCGGCAAGTGCGGGGCCGGCGATGAAGGCACCGGCGAGGGCAGCGACCAGCACGGTGTGACGGAGGGAACGGGTCATGGGAACTCCGGGAAAGGGCGCGAATCGCACGGCGCAGGGCGCGCGGGCTGAACGGATTCAGGCTAGTGACGGGGCAATGAATCGCGCATGAGTTCTTCCTTCCCACCCGGCGCTGCATTGGGCGGGAGCGCCTGCCATCCTATGCCCATGTCCGAATCCCAGAATCCGCAGACGGCGCGCGACGCGGTCGTGCTCGTCAACCTCGGCACGCCCGACGCCCCGACCGCCAGGGCGGTGCGCCGCTACCTGGCCGAATTCCTGCACGACCACCGCGTGGTCGCACTGACCCGCTGGCTGTGGTGCCCGATCCTGCACTTCATCATCCTGCCGTTCCGCTCTCCGCGCGTGGCCAGGCTCTATGCCGGCGTGTGGATGGCCGACGGCTCGCCGCTCGCGGTGCATACCGCGCGCCTGGCGGACGCGGTGCGCCGGCAGATGCCCGAGGCGCAGGTGGTGCATGCGATGCGCTACGGCAAGCCGTCGCTGCGGCAGACGCTCGAGTCGCTCGATGCCGACGGCGCTCGACGGGTGATGGTGCTGCCGCTCTACCCGCAGTATTCGACCACCACGACCGCATCGGTCGGCGACGTCGTCGACCGGGTGTTCGGAAGTTCGGGCCGCGCACGGATGCGCGCCGACTACCATCTCGATCCCGCGTGGATCGAGGCGGTCGCGGCCTCGATCCGCGCGCACTGGGCGCAGCATGGACGCGGCGAGCGCCTGCTGTTTTCGTTCCACGGCATTCCCCAGCGCCTCTCGGACGCGGGCGACCCCTACGCCGCGCAATGCCGCGCGAGCTGCGATGCGATCGTGCGCGCGCTGGAACTGCCCGAGGACGCGGCGATGCTGACCTTCCAGTCGCGCTTCGGCCGCGAACCCTGGCTGCAGCCCTATACCGACAAGACCCTCGAAGCGCTGGGCGCTGCGGGCGTGCGCGACGTCGACGTCGTCTGTCCGGGGTTCGCGGTGGACTGCCTGGAGACGCTGGAGGAGATCGCACTGCAGAACGCCGAGATCTTCCACGCCCACGGTGGCCGGCACCTGCGTTACATCCCCTGCCTCAACGAGAGCCCCGCGCATGCGGCGGCGCTGGCAGCGCTGGCGCGCCGCGACCTGGCCGACTGGGCATGACGGCGGCCGAAGCGGGGCAGCCATTCGAGGTCGAGATCGGCATCGGTACCGTACGCGGCCTGCGCTTCGGCCGCGCCGGTGGCCGCCGGGTGCTCGCGCTGCATGGCTGGCTCGACAACGCCGCGAGTTTCGTGCCGCTGGCAGCGCATCTCGACGGGCTCGATCTCGTCGCCCCCGACCTGCCTGGCCACGGCCGCAGCGTGCATATGCCGGTCGGCACCGACTACACCTTCGTGGGCGCGGTCCACCAGGTGCTCGACATCGCCGATGCGCTGGGTTGGGAGCGGTTCGCGCTGCTCGGCCATTCGATGGGGGCGGGGATCGCCAGTCTCGTCGCCGCGGCCATACCCGAACGCATCGAGCGGCTGGTCGCGATCGAGGCACTCGGTGCGCTGCCGGAACCCGAGTCCGGCACCGTGCCGCGGCTACGTGAAGCGGTAGCGGCGTCGCGCGGGCACGGCACGCGTCCGCTGCGCGTGTTTCCCGATGTCGAGGCTCCGGTGCGCGCGCGCATGCGGGTCAACGGGCTCAGCGAGCCGGTCGCGCGCCTGCTGGTCGAGCGCGGGGTGCGCGCGGTCGACGGCGGGCTGGTCTGGTGCAGCGACCCGCGACTGACCATTCCTACCGCCGTGCGGATGACGCCCGGCCAGGTCGATGCCTTGATCGCCGGCATCGAGTGCCCCACGCGGGTGATCTACGCCGATCCGCCCCAGCCTTACCTGCCCGAACCCGACCGCACGCGCCGCGCGGGGCTGTTGCCCGACGGCGAACTCACGGTGATTTCCGGCGGCCATCACCTGCACATGGAGCAGCCCGCCGAGGTGGCCTCGGCGATCGGCGACTTCCTGCTGCGTTGAGCGGTCCCCGCCGTGGCGCGGGCGGGGCGTCGGCAATCCCGCTCCATTCGCGGCAGCGCTGACCGCGCGCTCCGTGGCCAGGTGCCTCACCTGCGATCGAGGCGTGAATGCGAATGCTTGGGGGCCGGCCTGGTGCCCCGTGCAGCGCGGGGTCAGGAGAGCAGGGCGTGCAGCTCGGCCTTGAGTCGCCGCCCGTGTTCGCGGAAGTAGTCGCGTTCGTCGCGCCAGCCCGGGCAGCGCGTCTCGACCTCGCGCCAGAAGTCACGCGAATGGTTGGCGTGGATCAGGTGGCAGAGTTCGTGGACCAGCACGTACTCGAAGGCCGAGGGCGCTGCGAGCACCAGCGACAGGTCCAGGGTGAGCGTGCCATCGGGCGCCAGCGAACCCCACTGCGACGACATGATCTTGAGCCGGATCCGCGAAGGCGCGCGCGGGAGCCCGGACAGATAGCCCGGCAGCCAGCGGCCGATGTCGGCCCGCGCCCGGGCTTCGTAGAACTCGCGCAACGCGCGCTGCAGCGTGGCGGCGCCGGCGTGTTCGGGCGACACGAAGGTCAGCGCCCCGTCATCGTCCATGCGCACATGGCTGAACCGTCCGCCCTCCCAGCGCAGCGGACGCAGGTCGCCGTGCAATGGCAGATGCGCAGTGATCCCGCGCTGCAGCGGCAGCGTTGCGCCATGCGCGTCGATCTGCGCGGCCAGCCACCCGCGATGCTGCCGCAGGAACACGTCACCGGACACGAGACTCGCCCGCAGCGGCAGGGTCAGGCGCGTGCCACGCTCACTGATGCTGAGGCGAATGCGGCGCGCGCGCGGATCGCGCACGCGCAGCACCTCGATCTCACGGCCGTCCTCGAGGGTCAGGCGCAGCGAGTCTCGCAGGATCGAGGCGGGCTTCGCGGAACGCGAAAGCAGGCGTGACGGGGACGGCATGTGCGGATTGTATGCGCTGCCTGCGACGCCACCGTTGGCGACGCCGCCCGCGGCGCGCGGGTTCAAGACGAGGGTGTCGCAAGCGCGGACGTGGTCGATCACCGGCCGTCGCCCGCCGATCATCGAGCCGCCGTCCGGTCCCGCGCAGGACGTCGTGTTTCCAGCGTGCGCGGGACCTGGCCGGGGCTACTCCGCCTTCGACAGCTTCAGCGCGCCCTCGAGCACCGTGAACAGGCGCTTGAACTCGCCGCGCATCAGCGCGAAGCGGGCGTCGAGTTCCGCGCGCATGTCGTCGTTGTCGGTGTGCTCGAGCGTGTCGAGCGCCCCGTCGAGCAGCTTGAACTTGCGCACGATCAGATCCTCGCCGAGCACGAACGAGACGTGGTCGTCGAGGTTGAGCGCGAGCTTGGTGACCTGCTTGCCCGCGTCGAGATGGCGGGTGATCTCCTCGCACTGCAGGTCCTGGCGCTGGCAGCGCACGATTGCGCCCTGGTCGGACGGGTCCTTGAGCTCGCATTCCTCGCCGAGCGTCAGGCCGTCGGGCAGCGGCTCGCCGGCGATC
>Ga0233372_1000115_pt1 | contig 35828 bp, 19 predicted proteins | sample ElkDunMinimDraft_4_FD_191538 | JGI IMG/M metagenome (GOLD analysis project Ga0233372, IMG submission 191538) | Fecal eukaryotic communites from dung pellets of Tule Elk in California, USA - Elk Dung D8 | ecosystem: Host-associated > Mammals > Digestive system > Large intestine > Fecal | place... | reverse complement strand
CGGCGCGGGATCACCTCGACCGCGCCGCCGAGCTGGCCCGGCACAGCCTCGGCGAGGCCCGCCGGTCGGTGCACAACCTGGCCCCGCTGAGCCTGGCCCACGACACACTCCCGCAGGCGCTGCGCAACACGGTCGTCCAGTGGGCCGAGCGGCACCACACCCAGGCCGAGTTCACTCTCACCGGCACGGCCCTGGACCTGCACCACGAGACCGCCGCCGCCATCCTGCGGATCACCCAGGAGGCGTTGACGAATGCGGCCAAGCACGCCGGCGCCTCCCGGGTCGGAGTCACCCTGAGCTATATGGACGACGAGGTCACCCTCGACATCCGGGACGACGGGTCGGGTTTCGACTCGCAACGGCTACCCCGGCGCTACTGGAACGGCGGCTTCGGGCTGGAGGGAATGCGGGCGCGCGCCGAGCGCAGCTGCGGCACCCTAACCGTCGAATCCGAGCCCGGTTACGGCACAGCGATCTCCACCCGGCTGCCGGTGCGCCGGGAAGAGCAGGGGGTGCCCCACCAGGCACCCCGCGCGACGATCTGAATCACTAATGATGGTCGTCGGGCCGGCATGGAGCATGCCTGCCATGGGACGCCACTTCTCACTTTCGCCAGCACCGCGTTCCCACCGATGCCGCTGTCTCCGTCACCGGGTCACCTTCGAGCACGACGTCACGCGAGCCCTCGCCGAGGCCCTCGATGAAGGTGTCCACCGCATCACCTCATCGGCTCGCGTCAAGGCAGGCCCGCCCTCGTCCCGCTGACACCGCCCGTAGTCCGACTTCCAAGAGGCCAGGGGTGGTCGCGAAATGACGGTGTCATCCGATCCCTCTGAGATCCGGTTGAACGTCACCGAGGAGCAGGCGGGCACCTTGGCGGACGACGTTCCAGTCGGTCTTCGGGGAGCGGTCAAGGTATTTGGCGAGCCAATGCCGCCGGTCTTCGTGTTCCCGCCGCAGATGGGCGAGGTCGAGGTCCACGCCCGGGAGCCCACCGCGGTGTTCCAGATCCTCGACCCGCTTCCCCATGGCGTCCATCAGCTCACGGTCGAGGACATGTACGGCTTCAAGGTATGCGGTGGCCGGAACGCTGAGCCGGACCTTGGGGTCGGCGGTGAAGCCGATCTCGCCGTCGTCCTCGTGTCGCCAATCCATCGTGATCTCGTCGCGATCGCCGCGGATGGTACGCCAGAGTCGGAGCTTGGGCGGGTTGCGTAGGTAGCCGAAGTCCAGGCGGTGCTCGCTGTGCCAGATCGCGGCTGTAACGACCGGATGGTCGGGCATGTCCGCGCTCCCGCCGTCGGGCCGTTCCTCATCCGGTTCCCGTACGAAGTCGAGCGGGTGAATTGTCCACTCTGCCTGGTCGGAGGCAATGAACGGTTGCAGATCATCGGGCACCGGCTCCAGCACCTCGGGTGTGAGCGCGATGAGGTCTTCCCAGAACCGGGCCAGGTAGTAGTCGATGTAGGGATGCGGGTCGACTTGCCGGGTGCGGCGCAGCAGTTCCTGTCCCCTTGCTTCGAGCCAGTACCAGCCCTCGGTGAGTCCAAACCAGTGGAGCACCGCCTGGTGACCGCCCCACGGCGACACCTCGTCCAGCCGGTACAGCTCGAACCGGAACTTGATCACTACGGCAGAGTATCCCTCAACGTCTCCGCCGACTTGGACGAAGATGGCTCCGTGCCAAACACCATTGTTGAGATTCATGTCCCGCTCGTGGCTGCTTCAGGAATCGCAGAGGATGAGTACGCCTTCCCATGGATCGACGACGTCCAAGACTTCCTCGCCGACCTGGACGAACAGGGCGACGTCCAGGAGTACGACAACGGTGAAGAGCACGGGGACGTCTACGTCTTCTTTGTGACCGGCATTTGCGAGGAGGCCATGCTCGCTGTCGCCTCCCGGGTGGCGGCTCTTGACCGGGTGCCCGCCGGGGCCTTCGCGATGGTCACCGACGACGAAGCGGAGGAGTTCGGAATGGGACGACGCGTGGACCTCCCCTTGCCCGCCGGGCCCTGATCTTCGGCACCGAGCAGTCACCCAACTACGGCAAGAGGGCATATCCGCCGATCAGATATGCCCTCTGATCTGTGTCGGGACGGCCGGATTCGAACCGACGACCCCGCGACCCCCAGAGATCGGCAACGCGGCCTGGTTCGGCTTGGACCGCTGGTCCACGGTCTGATGGTGGTCAGCGTGGTCCCGTCTGATCTGGTTGGTTGCTGTGCTTCACTGCTGCACTCAGTTCGTCACCCGTCAGGCCTGCGCAGCCATCAGCGCATCGGTCTCGGCGAAGCTCAGTGAGCCGTCGAGGGCCTGGTAGGTCCCAGCGGCCAGCAACTCGCGGGCGGCGCGCCGCGCCGCCGCGTAGGCTGCCAGGGCGATCGCCGGGCCGAGGCTGACCCTCGTGACGCCCAGGCCGGCAAGCTCACTGATCGAGGGTGAGCCCGGCCCGGCCATGACGTTCAACGGCACCGCGAGCTCGGCGGCGAGCGCCGCTATGGTTTCGGCGTCGGCCACGCCGGGCACGAAGATGCCGTCCGCGCCGGCGGCGATGTAGGCCGCCGCCCGGTCAAGCGTGTCCCGCAGTCGGGTGGCGGGATCTCCGAGGGACATCAGGTAGGTGTCGATCCGGGCGTTGATGAACAGCGCCGAACCGGCGGCCTTCCGCGCAGCCGCGATCCGTTCGCTCAACGGCGGCAACCGCGCGTCCGGCGGGCCCGGATACGACCGCAGCGCCGACTACGTGGCGACGTTCCGCTACTCGCGCCGAGCCAGCGCACGCGGGTCAAGACGGCTCCGGATCAGATCGGGCCAGTTTGCCGGGTCCCAGCCATGCTGGCAGAGCACAGCGTAGGTCAAGCGCTCCAGCCCGAAGCCGACGCAACCCGTGTGCACCGGGCCGCCGTCCTCACCGAGGATGCCGAACGCGGTGCCGAAGTGGCGGTAGTGCAGGTTGAAGGAAGCGACGGCGATGGGTCCGCCCGCAATCTCCAGCTGAAGCTCGTGCTTGAGCTGCAACTCCCGTTGGAGGGAACTGCGCTCGGCGCCGGCTCGTCCGGAGAAGAACGGATCAGTGGCGACCTCGCAGTGCCCGGTGAGGCCGAGCTGTTCAACCAGGGCAACCGCGTCCTGGCGCAGCTTGTCGCGCGCGGCGCGCACGTAACGGTCCGGTCCCATGAACACGATCTCACGGATGGTGAAGTCGGCCAGCCGCTCCATCGTTCGGTGGTATCGCGACTCGTGCCGGAAGGATGGACCCTTCGCCGTCACACACACCGCGTCCTTCCCCAAGGGGGTGCCGGCGAACTGCTGGAACGTGTGATAGCACATGGTCGGCGGCAACACGAGTTCCACATCGGCGCAGTACTCGAGGAGCGGCGGGGGTGCGGCACCCTGGTCGGCGGCGTTCCGGGACGCCTCGGAAATCTGTCGGTAGGTATCGACGTCTGCCCGGGGCCGCGTGACGAACATGAGGTACTGCGGAAAGGCGCTCAGGTAGGAGCTGCGCTGCATGACGTCCAGCGCCAGCAGGGTCGGGTAACGGAACTCCCGGGCTGCGAGACCGTCGATCGCGATGTCGGATACCAGCGCGTCGAGTGCGTCGAGCAGCGCCACGGCGGGCTGCGCGAGGCTCACCCTCCCCCGCCCGACCTCGACCACGACGCCGTCGCGCACCATGTCGTCGAACACGTCCCCCGGCACCTGACGGCGCGCGGAGGAGCGCCAGAACACCTCGGGTGCAGCCTGCGGCTGAGGTCTCACCTCCTCATCGATCATCCGTCGCAGCCGCGCGCCGAGGACGCCTTCGTCCACCGGCTCGCTGGTGGTCAGCACGACCAGGTCCACCTTTTCCGCATCCGGCTCAAGACCGAATTCGACAAGTGCCGGGTGCAGAAAGAACAGGCGACGTCGTAGCTCGTCCACGTGGTTCGCGACGAGAGGTTCAGAGAGCGCGACGCGATACTGCGGCATGCGAAATCCCGTCCCTAGAGGGCTGGCTGATGGGTGCGACGACAGGTGTGCGACGGCAGGCCAAGGTCATACCTCTGCGTCTCTCCGGCGCAGGGTCGATCGCAGTCCGCTCAGGTCGGTGTCCGCTTCGCCGGACACCACGCCCTGCACGAGACGCAGGGCCTGTCCGTTACGTCCGGTGTCCCGCACCGAGAAGCTCAGCTCGGCACAACCACGCCGCCGAGCCAGCTCCGCGAGCCGACGCAGCGCCTCCTGCTCGACGTTCTTGCCGAGGACGGGACAACTCACGGAGAACAGCTCCACACGACATACCGCCCCGACAACGCGCCCGCCAATCGCGACGCCGATGCCGTAGTCGCCGATCCGGTCCCGGACACTGCCCAGCCATATCTCAAGGCCGTCATCGATCGACGTCGCACCGCGCACCTCCTCGAACGGAATGCCGAGCGTGAAGTCCTTCGCGCGGGTCACCAGATCCACCGCCTGCTCGGTCGTGCCTGAGCTGAGCGGCTGCCATCGGACCGACACATCGAGGCCTGCGACGTAGTCCCGCAATGACATGGGGGCGCGGACAGCAGGGGTGCCGTCTCCCCCGGGGTCGGCGTCGTCCTCGCGGGGTACGGGCAGACCGTCCAGGACCGCACTTAGGCTCAGCCGGGTCGCCCACAGCTCCGGGTCCTCGCCGAGAGCGACCACCGGCTCGCCGGCCGACGACCCGCCCGGCAAGCCATCCACGGTCAACAGCGGCGCGAGCAGGTCGTCGTCCCGCCCCTGGCCGAACCGCCAGTCGTCGGCCAGCTCGGTCCAGCGGTCGCCGAGGACGGCGCGCAGCAACGTCGCCGCCCGTTCGTGGCTTCGCTCGCTGTCGAGCGTCACCACGACCCCGGCCCGGCGCATCTGCGCCAGAAGTGGGCCGAGCAGCTCAGCGCCGAATCTCGTCTCCTCGTCGGCGCCGACCTGCTCGGTCAGCAGGCTGTCGACATCGACCCGCACCGCCCGCGGCCGCGGCCGGTACCGAACCCGCAGCAGACGCACCAGCCGGTCGGCGAGAGCCGCGAAGAAGGCTTCCGTGTACGGGATCGAAGCGGTGTGCCAGAGCACCGGGTGGTACGAGCCCTCTCGGCCCAGGCCGCGGACGATGGCCTCGGCGTCCACCACGCCAACGTTGGGACGGTCGGCGACCAGTCGACGCAGTCCCTCCCGTACCGCCGTGGCGGTGGCGACGACACCGAAGCGCGAACCGTCGTCACCGACACCGTACGGGCGCTCGTCGGGCAGGGCAGGTAGCACCACCACCAGGTAGGCACGCCAGCGCGTCGCCGCCGCCAGCGCAGTCGCCACGATGGCCTGCAGTTCGGCGCCGTGGTCGACGACCGAGGTGTCATCCGCGACCGGGGTCACAGGCCACACCTCTTCGAACCGCGGCGCCACGACGAGCACGTCCGGCCCCCACCGAGCGACGTCACCATCGTCGTCAACGCACTGCTGAACGATTTGGTTGAACGGCCCGACCCGGATCCGAGACGTGAGGTGCACCCCGTCGTGCAGGCCCACGCCCAGGTGCGGCACGAGCGGTTCCACGGTGTATGTGGCGAGCAGTGCCACCCGTAGGTCCTCCGGGGCCGAGTCAAGCTGCCGCCACCGGTCCCACACCCGCATGCTGGAGTCGCCAGCGGATCGGTTGTTCATGCGCTCACCGGTCCAGTTCGGTGAGTCGCTCGGCGGACTCGAGAACGTCGCGTATCGCGACCAGGAAGGCTGTCGCCTCCCGCCCGTTGACGAGCCGGTGGTCGTAGGCCACTCCGAGGTTCAGGTATCTGGCCGTTCCCACCTGGCCAGGAGCGGTCAGCACGAGTTCTTCGAAGATCGCGCCGAGCGACACCATGCACGCCAGCCCAGGGAAGATCATGGGCACGGTCAGGACAACTCCGTCTTCCCCACTGATGGACACGCCGACGGTCGCACCGGCCAGCTCCGACTCGCGGAAGGAGTTGCGTAAAGCGGAGATACGGAAGTCCGTCAGCGCGTCGGCGATGTCCTCCAGCGACCGTTTGTCGGCGTCACGTAGAACCGGCAGGAACAGACCACTGCCCGCGTCGACGGTCACGCCGACATGCGCACCCGACGACATGGTCACGACGTCGGGCTCGGCGAACGACGCGAAGATCATCGGGCTGATGTCCCGTTGACGCGCAACCGCAGCCACCACCAGTTCCACAATGCCGATCGGCTCACCGGTACGTTCGGTGAGCGCGGCCGCGTAGGTGAGGGCGGCATCGGCAGGTACCCGCACCATGGTGAAGGCAGCCGGGATCTCACGGTGCGAGGCGGAGACGACCTGGGCCACCTGGGCCTGGTGCTGGCTGAGGTGCTGCCGCCGGTCTTCCTGGGCCCCCCGCAGCAGCCCTTCGACATCGACCCGGCGGATCACCGAACGGTTCAGGTTGCGCAACGCCGCGATGCCGATTCCATGCTCTTCGATCAAGTCGGCGGCCGACCGGGTCACGGTCAGACCGTCCAGGTCGGCCGGTTCGGTCGAGCCAGGGACGGCCGCCGTCGACGTGGCAACGTACGATGCCGGCACACCCCCGGCCGGCCACTCGGTCGCCAGTTCGCCGATCACGTCGCCGGGCCGGCACCGCTCACCCTCGCGTCTCAACCGCCGCAGCATTCCGGTGTCCGTGCTGGCGATCTCCTCCGCTGCCTTGGAGGTCTCGATCACGACGAGGGCATCGCCGATCTCAACCTTCTCACCCTCCTGAACCAGCCACTCCGTGATCGTGTACTCGTCGTCGTTGTTGTTCAGCTTCGGCACGGCGATGTCAGCCATCCGCTCCCCCGATGAGCGCCTGATAGATGTCGTTCGCTTGAACCAGGATCCGGCTCTCCAGGTGCCGAGCCGTGGGAATGATGGACATCTGAGAGTGCAGCACCTGGACAGGACGGGTCAGTCGGCCCCAGAGGCGCTCGGTCACCACGTGGGCCAGTTCGGTGGCCCACGTGCCTCCGGGTGGACTCTCCTCGACCACGAGGATCTTCTCGGCACGTGTCAGCAACGGCAGCATGGGTTCGACGTCCAGCGGGTAGAGCCGCGACGGCACGAGCAGCACACACTCGATCTCATCCTCGAGCAGCAGGCGACGCATCGCGTCGAGCGCCCGGAAGGTCAACCCGCCCGGCGCCACGATCACGTGCCGGTACTCGTCCGGGTCGTCGACGTACACCCGCGCGATCCCCCGGTCGGACCCGATGTGGTCGAAGCGGAAGATGTCGTCCACTCGCCCGTCGCGGCACATCTGCTGGGTATAGAGGACCTTGTCCTCGAAATAGACGGCAGGCGTGCCCAGGCTCAGCAGCCGGTCGAACGTCGTGGCGATGTCGTGCAGCGGCGACATCTCGTACAACGCGAGATGCGGCACACCGATCAGGTGCTTGCTCGGATGCTGGCTGTGGGTCGGGCCGTAGCCACGGTTTCCCCCGACCGGGCAGCGCACGACGAGGGGCACAGACTGCGGGCTGCCGTACATCCCGACCGACTTGCTGGCGAAATTGATCAATGGATCGAGTCCGAGTAGCAGGAAGTCCCCGAACATCACCTCGACGATGGCGCGCCCGCCCGCCAGGGCGTATCCGGCGCCCACCCCGAGGATGCCGCTCTCGCTGAGCGGGGTACTGATCACCCTGCCTGGATAGCTGGTCGACAGCCCTCGGGTGGCCTTGAAGGCGCCACCGTACGGATCCTCGACATCCTCGCCGAACAGCTGCAGCGACTCGTCGGCCGCGAAGGCACGGTGAAGAGCCTGGTTCAGGTTCTCGGCTACCCGCGTGCGCACTCCTGACGACGTGGGACTCACCGGGCACCGCCCTCACCTGAGGTCGGCATGTCTGGCCAGGTGGACAGCGGCCGAGCGATCACGTCGGACACCAGAGCGGCCATCCGCAGACGTTCCCGCTCCCGCACCATCCGCACCTGCTCGGGGTACGCCGACGTGTAGCGGGTGAGCCATTCGTTCCTCTCCGCTTCCTGGATCACCTCGGCGGGGCGCGTGTCGTCACCCTTGCTGTGTGGACCGACTCGCACCGTTCGGAACTCCACGACAGCGGGCCGGTGATCGACGCGGACGCGCTCGATCACCGGAGCGAGTTCGGCGCGGATCCGCTCCACGTCCATTGACGTCACCAGGTGATGGTCGACGTCGAAGCCGGTCACCCGTCCCGCGATCGTTCCGGCGAGCTGCCGGTCGGTGATTGTCGACTGCGCGATCCCGTTGTGCTCGACCACGACCAGCAACGGCAGACGCCACAGCGACGCCATGTTCAACGCCTCGTAGACGGTGCCTTCGCCCCACGTCCCGTCGCCCACGTAGACGACAGTCATCCGGCCGTCCCGGAGCCTCTTCTGACGCAGGGCGACTCCCACGGCCACCGGCATGCTTGCTCCCTGCACTCCCGTGGAGAGGTAGCCCTCCCGCAGAATGTGCTGGCTACCGCCGACCCCATGGCAAATCGCGCCGACCCGGCCGGTGATCTCCGCCAGCAGACCGGTCGGATCGTCGAACCGCGCCAGGTAGTGGCCGTGGCCCCGGTGGTTGCTCAACACGTGGTCGTGCTCGTCGAGCAACGGTGCCAGCGCCACGGGTATGTACTCCTGACCCAGGCAGGTGTGCGTCGTGCCGCTGACCTCGCCCTGGTCGAACAGGCGCAGCACGGCCAGCTCGAACTCCCGGATCAGCAGCATCATGCCGAGGTCCGCGTCGGCCAGTCGGCTCAGCTGGCGCGCCGGACCGGTGCTGGACGACGCCCCCCGGGCGTCGACGTCCAGATCAACCACGGGCGTCGCCCGTGGTTGCGGCGACCGAAACGCCCTTGTCCTCGAGGACTCGGCGGATGTCGGCCACGGACGCGAGGGACCGGATCTCCCGGCGTGTGAACGAGGTGCCGTACGCCTCCTCGATCGCGACCACGAGTTGCAGGTGCCGCATGCTTGTCCAGGCGCCCTGGTTCGCCCGGTCCGTGTGATCCGTGACGGTGGCGGGATCGACCTGAAGGACGGTAGCGACCAGGTCAGTGAGATGCACCGCTCAACCGCCCATTCGAGCACGCAGGCTGGCCGGTCGCATGTCCGTCCACACCTGATCGATGTGGGCCAGGCACTCTTCCTTCGGGCCGGCCACCTCCTGGTCGTACCAGCCTGGCGGAATCTCCCGGTCCACCGGCCAGATCGAATACTGCTCCTCGTCGTTACGCACGACGCGATAGCTCATCTCCACTGCGCGTCACCCTTTCTCTGAGGTCGCGGGATGTGAGGCACGATCACCTGGACGCCATGGCAGGCTCTTCTGACGGCGCATCGTGATCCGGCACCAGCTTCTCGATGTCGCGTACGTCGCGGGTCGCCAGTCCGAACACGCCGACAAGGCACGCGAGCGCTCCCGTTACCAGGAACACCAGGGCCATGCCCGCGCCCGGCTCGGTGCCGACGACACCGCCGAAGACGCCCGCGAGGCTTCCACCCGGTCGCATCGCCGGTTCGAGAACGAAGTCGATCAGCGGACCAGTGACCCCGATGGCGAGCGGCAGTGACACGCCCTCGAGAAGTTGGCGGGTCGCGGTGACGCGTCCTTGCAACTGCGGGTTCACCTTCTCCTGCCAGATGGCGGTGCCGTAGCCGTTCATGAACGGCAGGCAGGCCCAGGCGAAAAAGAGCGAGGCGGACCAGATCGGTGTGCTGAAGCCGAGCCCGAACAAAGCCCGTCCAAGGGCGCCGAACACGAGCATCGCCAGAAGCATCCGGACCGCCTTACGACGGGTGGACGGGAGCGCCGTGAGCACCAGACCGCCGAGGACACCCCCGACCGCGCCGACCATGTTGACGATGGCTACCTGATTGGCGTCGTCGCCGGTCCGCGCCATGATCAGAGGGGTCATGAGCACCCAGCCGAAGCCGGAGAACATGGCGATCGAGAACTGCACCATCAGCAGCCGTCGCAGCACGTGACGGGTCCAGACATAACGGAATCCGAAGACGGCGTCCCGCAACACGTGCTGGCGTTTTTCCGGCTGCGCCGACGTGGGCTGCTGGGGAACGGCCACCAGGAAGATCAGTGCCACTGCCACCGCGAAGGTGACCAGGTCGATCGCGAGAACTCCGTAGACGCCCGTGACGGCGAGCAGAGCCGCCGCCAGGCCCGGTGCGACGATCGCCGGCGCCGAGGTGACAAGTGAGAACACCGCTCCGGCTCGGGGAAAGTGGCGCTTTTCCAGCGTCACCGCGATCAACGCGGTGTATGCGGGGGCCTGGAACGCCATGAAGGCGCCGCTGACGAAGTTCACCACGTACAGGTGCCACACCTGGGCGGAGTCGGTGAGGAACAGCAGCAGCAGGACACCGGTCGCCAGCGCCGCGCCGAAGTCGCTGAGGATCATGGTGACCCGGCGGTTCCAGCGATCGACCAGCGCTCCGGCGATCGGGCTGAAGAGCACCGTGGCGCCGAGAGCGACGACCGTCAGCAGGGCGAAGTCGGTGGCCCGCCCGGTCGCCTCCCACACCCAGATGGAGAGGGCAAAGGTCGTCATGCGGCTACCCACCGCCGAGAACAACTGCCCCACCGCGATGGCGATCAATGCGGACAGTCCCGAAGGACGTCGGAACGACACGTTCAACTCCCTGTGCTGAGTAGGTTCGGGTCACCGATACCGGCGACGTCCTCGAGTGCAACCACCAGCCGGTCCAGGAGTTCTGCGATGTCCCGCGGTCCGGTCACATCACGGCTGAAATTGAGGTCGACGCGCAGCTTCTCGCCGGCTACCGACAGATTGAAGTCAAGCAGGTAGGGCCAGTCCCCGGACTCATCCATGGCGGGGCCGTGCCAACCCGGAGGGGTGGCGAAGAGGCGTGTCGCGCCCGGCACGTCGGTCAGCCCGAAGTCACCCATGAAATTGAACGACACCTGAGGTGGCACCAGCGCGGCGAGCCGCTCACGCACCTCCGCTGTGGGCCCGCTGTAGCGCAGCGCCGGGTAGCCGAGACCACCACCCGGTGCCCGGCTGAGCTGCTGGTGCAACGCGAGGATCCGCTCCGGGCCGGCAGGCAGATCGGGCACGTCGAAGCTCATCGGATAGAGCACCTGGAACCAGCCCACCGTCCGCGACACGTCGAGGTCCGGAAACAACTCGGCCCTGCCGTGCGTGGCCATCGCCAGCGCACTGCTCGTGGCGCCCGTCCAGCCGGCGACGAGGTCGGCCACCTGGGTGGCCGTGAGTTCGGCGAGCGAGATACCGAGCCGTCGCGCCATCGCGCGCAGGGCCGCCGTGGCCCCCGTCGACAGCGTCCTGGTCGCGATGTCGATGCTGTCGATCGCGATCGGTCTGCCCAGAGGCTGCACCGGGAGGTCGCTGCCCGGAGGCCGGCCCTGTCCGAGCCAGAAGTCCAACTCCTCCATCACCTCGCCGGAGCGGGCGTAGGCGTCCAGGCGCCGCGCCCACGCCGTGTACGAGGTGGTCCGGTGGTGCAGGAACGGCGTCTCGCCTGCGACGATCTGCCGAATCAGGCTCTCCAGGTCCTCCAGGAGGATCCCGCGCGACATGCCGTCCACCACGAGATGGTGGTTGATGATGAGCAGTCGGTCCGGCAACTCACCACCGAAGGTGAAGTGGGCGACCCGCATGACCGGCCCGGACGCCAGATCCAGGCTCCGCTGCTCCCGCGTGGCGAGGTCGACGACCCGCTCCTCCCGAGCGTCCGCGGGCACATCGGCGAGGTCGTAGCTGGCGAACGGCACCTCCGTCCCGGGAGGTGCCACCAGGAAGGTCGAGTCGGTCGCGCTGACGTCGAACCGGGATCGCGTCGCGTCGTGGTAGGTGGCAAGCGCCGTCACGGCACGCCGAAGATGGGTGGCCGTGATCGGCTCGCGCAGCTCCAGGTAGTAGGGGTTATTGAAGTGCGAGGGTTGGCCAAGGGTTGGCGCGATCTCGGTCAGGAACCAGCGCTGGGCGGGCGTCGCGGGAGCGGGTCCGACGTCGTCGTCCCGTTCGGGCTCGGGCGTACGCTCCTGTGCCGCCTCGATGATGGACGCGACGGTGGGATGGGTCAGCATCATCCGCGGCGTCAGCGGAAGGCCCAGCCGGACACCCCGGGCGACGGCCTGGATCGCCAACATGGAATCGCCACCGAGGTCGAAGAAGTTGTCGTGCACCGAGACCCCGTCCACTCGCAGCAGCGTGGCCCAGACCTCTGACAGTTTCCGCTCGAGGTCGTTGCGGGGTGGTTCGTAGCCAGCAGCCGCGGTGGCGCCGGAACGTTCGGTGGTGGCTGGCGGCGCTACCGCCGCGTCGATCGGGTGAAGCAGCCGGTCGGCCGCCGCGGCTGGCCACGCCGCCTCCAACGGGCCACCGTCGAGCCACCACGCCGCAGCACCCGACAGGCTCGGCGACACGACGACCGGCAGCTGCGGCACTGCGTCACGAACCGCTCTCCGGGTGGCCTCGTCGGCGATCAGGAGCACGCTGGACCGGGTGTCGACCCGGCCGGAGCTGACCCGGTCGGCCAGCTCAGCCACCAGATCCCGCGCTGGCCACACCTGCCAGTGCCCGTCCAGCAGAACTGGCGTCACCTCGGGGTCGGCCTCACCGTGTGCAAGTACGCAGACCGACCGTCCGCTGTCCCCGGCCCGGCGCAACGCCCGGCGCAGCCCGGGGTGGAGCGGAACCGCCAGCACGGCCGAATCGAGGATCACGGTGCGCGGCGCGGGGGCGTCCGCTCCGTGCAGCGCGGCGGCGAGGACGATGCCGAGCGCCGCGAACCCCTCGGGGGTGTACGGGATGCGGGCCAGCCGGTCCGTGTCGGCGTCGTGCAACTTGTCGATGTCGAATTCCGCCAGCTGGGCACCGGCATCGAGGAACGTGGCACGTGCCATCCCCCGGAGCAGCCGGGCCAACCGGTCGTTCAGCCCCGTGAACAGCCCGTGCCAGGGGTGACTGCGGAATCGCTCGGAGGCGGGGCAGACCGCGACCAGCAGGTGCCCCATCGACCGGTCGCGACACTGGCGCAGGGCGGCAACCAGATCGTGCAACGTCTGCTCCAACAATGGCACCACGGTCACCAGCGAACGTGTGTCGTCCGCCAGTGACTGTGGCAGCCAGTCCTCCCACCGTAACAACACAACGGTGGCCGAACCGGGCGCCACATCGATCGGACCAGCATCGTCCAGCAGGGTCTGCACCACCTGCGCGTACGGAGCGAATCTCAGCTCGACCGGGTGCCCGAGTTCCGCCGCGCCGGACGCGAGGGACTGCCGTACCGGATCGGCAGTGAACGTCGCTGTCACCGCGACCGGCACCGCGGTCCTGGCCTCCGTCGGCGCCACCTGCGCGACGGCGCTCTGCTGCAGCGCCTCGAGCGCGATCTCGCCGACGGTGGTCGACGGCTCGGCCGCGACCTGGGTGAGAAGCTCTTCCAGCGACGTGAGCAGCCGTCGGGCGTTGGCGGCGGTGAACAGGTCGACCGGATACTGCAGGCTGACCGCCAGTCCACGATCCTGGGGTGCCGCGGTGAGGAAGAGATCGAAGTCGACCCCGCTGGTCAGCACGTCGATCGGCTCGAGAGGTATCCCGCCGAGCTGCACGGTGGTCCCCTCGGACTCCACGTAGTTGAAGACGCACTGGAAGATGGGGTGGCGGGCGGCATCGCGGCGGGGCCGGAGCGCCTCCACGATGGCGGCGAAGGGCATTTCCTGGTGGCTCTGCGCGTCGGCGACCCGTCCCTGGACCGAGCTGACCAGTTCACGGAACGGTGTCGCGCCGGCGACGGTGAGCCGGATGGGCAACAGATCCGAGAAGAACCCGATCAACCCTTCGACCTCGGGGCGGTTGCGGCCGGCGATCGGAGACCCGAGCACCATGTCGTCCTGCCCCGACGCACGGTGCAGCAGCGCGGCGAAACCGGCGAGGAGCACGCTGTAGAACGTCGCACCGGAGCTGCGCGCAAGTTGCCGTAGCTGTTCGGTCACCGACTCGGCCAGCTTGATGTCGATCCGGTCGGATCGGTCGGAGCGGACGGCGGTACGGGGGCGGTCGGTCGGGACGTCAATGGATTCCGGCGCGCCGCTCAGGCGGTCCCGCCAGTACGTCAGGTGGCGCTCCGCCTCTGAGCCGGCCAGCCAGCTGTGCTGCCAGGCCGCGAAGTCGACGTACTGGATGGGCAGCGGGGCGCTCTCGGGTTGCCGGCCCGCAACCGCGTCGAGGTACCGGTCCGACAATTCACCAAGGAAGATCCCCCAGGACCAGTTGTCCGACACGATGTGATGCATTCCCACCAGCAGGTGGTGCTCCTGGGGCCCGGAGCTGACCACACCGACCCGCAGCATCGGGCCACGCGCCAGGTCGTACACGTCGGTGGCGAGCCGGCGGACGTGTTCGTCGATCGCGGCCGCTCGGACACCCTCCGGCACCTGCGACAGATCGACGTGCGGCAGCCAGCAGTCGATCTCATCGTGCACTACGACGACCGGCTCGCCGTCGCGGGCGGGGAAGCTCGACCGGAGACCCTCGTGACGCCGCACGATCCAGTCGACGGCGGCGCGCAGGGCCACCGTGTCCAGTGGGCCGCGGACCCTGGCCGCGAATGCGGTGTTGTGTCGCGCCGGCTCGTCGCCGATCTGGCGCGCTGCCCACAACCGCCGTTGCGGAGAGGACAACGGGAGTTCCCCGGTGCGCGGCACCCTCGGGATCGCCTCGAACTCCTCGTCGACGCCACCAGTTTCGATCATCAACGCGAGGTGCTCGACGGTGGGCCGAACGAAGAAGCTGCTGAGCGGAATGTTGACGCCCTTCTCCGCGCGGATGCGAGCGAGCAGGCGCAGCGCGAGGAGCGAATGGCCACCGTGGGCGAAGAAGTCGCCGGACACGTCGGCGGGGGCCGCCTGGAGCAGATCCCGCCACACCACCAGCAGTTCCTGCTCCAGTGGCGTACGCGGAGCGGTGGCCGTGTACACCGCCGGCGCGGCGTCCATCGCCGCGTAGGCCGCCCGGACCGCGATCACCCGTGCGTCGCGAAGTTCGCGGGCGATGTAGGTCATTCGGTTGGCGTCCAGCGCGGGGTGGCGCAACACCGGCCGGAGCACCGGCGCGTCCAGTGACCACAGATGCCCAAGAAATTCTTCGGTGCCCCCATCCGGCGGCAACTCGATCGATGCGAGGTCCGGGAATCCATCACGCAACTGGTCGCCGGCCTCCGCGCCGTGCAGCACCACGATGGCGCTCGGGTCGATCCCCGCACTCACCAGGTCGTCCACCGTGCTCACGAGCCCAGGGTGCCGACCGACCGGCCCGGCGGTCGTCACGACGGTCCGCCGGCCGAGCCTGGCCTGTTCCTCAAGCATCCGCCGGACCGGCGCCGAGACGGCGGATTCGCTCGGTTCGGCGTTGTCCGGCACCTCGACCACGACGGCGTCGACGGCATCGGCCGGCCGCGCCGCAAGGCGCCGGACCAGCTCGGTGCCGATCGCGCTGGCGAATTCCAGGCCGTACGCGCCGGCGTCCCTCGTGTCCCACACCGAAGGGACGGGATACCTCTCGGTCCAACGCCTCGTCGAAACCACGGACACTCCTGGAAGGTCCGCGCAGGCAGCAACCAGGCGGTCATCCAGCTCGTCGGCCGGTTCGCCGTCCCACCAGTAGTCCGGTGACGGGCAGATGCCCACGAGGACCGCCGCTCGGGTCCGCGCCCGCACCGCACCCAGCCCGGCCAGCACGGAATCGACCGCCACTGCGCGGGCGCGTCGCCGAGCGGAGACATCCCCCGTGGCATCCCCTGGGCAGAGGTCTGCCCAACGAAGCAGGTACACCACCCCGTCGACGTCGCCTGCCACGGTGGCAAGCGTCTCCGCCGGGCCACCTGTCGTCGTGCCCACCTGAATGGCCACCGGTGCGCGAAGCAGGTCCAGCCAGAACCGGACGGGTTCCGTGATCGCTTCGAACGGGAAGGTCGACTGCACCCAGATCCGGTCGCGGTGCAGCGACTCCGCCTGGCTGAGCGTACGGGTCGGCTGTTGGACACACTCGCGGAGAACCGCGCACAGCTGCGCGTAGAGGTGGTCTACCGTGCCCGGCAGGTACAGATCGGCGTCGTACTGGATGGTGCCCAGCACCTCGTCACCCTGGTGGGTGAGCGACACGAAGAGATCGAAGTCCGTGACGCCGGTGTCCGCGGGCTCCGGCGCGAACATCACCTCGCCCGGCTCGGGAACCGCCCCGGCGGTGACGCTGAACATGATCTGGAAGAGCGGGTTGTGGCTGGGGCTGCGTGGCGGTGACACCGCCTCGACCACGCGGGCGTACGGCGCGCTCTGGTGGCCGTACGCGGCCGCGACCACCTCGTGGGTACGACGGACCAGCTGGCGCAGCGTCGGATCACCGGCCAGGTCGACCCGCAGCACCAGGGTGTTGGCGAAGCACCCGATCAGCGGCTCGATCTCGGCGTACGGCCGGCCTGCCACCGGCGTGCCGAGCAGCAGGTCCTCCTGGCCGGTAGCCCGGTGGAGCACTGCGGCGAACGCGGCGGCCATCACCGCGTTCACTGTGGTGCGCTCGTCCCGGGCGAAGTCGGTCAGCGCACGACTCAGGTCGACCGGGAGCGCCACCCGTCGCTGGGCACCACGGCGACGCTGCACCGGTGGGCGCTGCCAGTCGGGGGACAGGGTGGACAGGACCGGTGCGCCGCCGAGTTGGCGCCGCCAGTACGCGACCGTCTCGTCCAACCCGGGGCCATCCAGCTGCTCGCGCTCGAACGTGGCCCAGTCCGCGAACTGCACGGGCAACATCGGCATCGCTGGCTGGTCCGGGTTGCCCACCGAACGGTAGAGCTCGGTCAGCTCATCGATGAACAGGTCCACCGATGCGCCGTCGAAGACGACGTGATGCACCACCATGAGCAGCACCGAGTCGTCGCCCAGGGTCAGCAGCCGACAGCTGTACAGCGGGCCGTTCTCGAGCGAGAAACGTTGCCGAGCGTGCTCGCGTGCCAGTCGTGCCACCTCGACGTCACACTCGGCCTTCGGCAGGTGACCGAGGTCGGTCACCGGGATCCGCACCGGGTGAGGCGGCGTGACCACCTGACGTGGCGTTCCGTCGATCACCGGCAACACGGTCCGCATCGAATGATGCCGCTGGACGATCTTGGTGCAGGCCGTCTCAAGCCGTTCCACGTCGAGCCGACCAGTGATCCGCAGGGCGAACGGAATGTTGAAGGCTGGATTTCCCGGCTCGATCTGATCCAGGAACCACAGGCGCTCCTGGGTGAAGGACAGCGGTGCCGGCTCGTGCGCGGCCTGCCTCGGCTGCGGCACGGCACGGCCCTGGACGGCGCCGGAACGCTGACGCAGCCGGTCCAGCAGTTGCCGCCGCTGTGCGGGGGAAAGGTTGTCCAGCTTGCTGCGCAGGTCCTCGGTCATGCCGGCGGGTTCTCGTCCATGGCGCGTAAACGCTCCAGTTCCGCGTCGAGTTCGTCAGGTGACAGGTTGGCCACCTGCGCCAGGAGGGCTTCGGTGTCGGGTTCCATCGACCCACCGGCAGCTCTGTCGATCTCGGCAGCCAACTGCGCGACGGTGGGGTGATCAAACAACGCGTTGGCGGAGAGAGCGACGCCGAAGTTCTCCCGGATTCGCGCGACGATCCGGGTTGCCAGCAGGGAGTGCCCGCCCAATGCGAAGAAGTCGTCGGCGGCGCCAACCCGCGGGACGCCCATCAACTCCCCCCAGATCGCGGCCACCCTGGTCATCGTCGAGGTCCAGTCAGCGGCAGACCCGGTGGCAGCCGAGTCGAGCTGCGACGGTGGCCTCTCGACGGGCGGCACCGGGTGCGGTGGTTTCGCACCGCCTGGCACCTCGACAGGTGACGCCGGCGGATCGATCCAGTGACGGGCCCGGGCGAACGGGTAGCCGGGAAGCGACACGCGTCGACCACCGGACGACCGCGTGTCGGCCCGGATCACGTCGACGCCCTCGGCCCAGAGCCGGCTGGCGCAGCCGTGGGCGGCGGTGCGGTCATCCCCACTTCGCAGCGTGCTGAGCACGCGATGGCCACCTGCCGACAGGTCATGCTGGCGCGCCAGATTTGCCAGCGCCTCGCCGGGGCCAACCTCGAGCAGCAGCTGGTCGTTCCGCGCCAACAGGGTCCGCAGCCCGGCGCTGTAGCGGACGGGCCGCCGTAAGTGGGTGGCCCAATACCGAGGGTCGGTCGCCTGAGCGTCGGTGATCCAGTCCCCGGCGAGGTTCGACACGAACGGCAGCTCGGGACGACGGAGGGTGACGCTGGACGCCAGCGCGGCGAACTCCTCCAGGATCGGATCCATCGCGGCCGAGTGGAACGCGTGCGAGGTGCGCAGTCTGTTGACCGCCACCCCCCGCTTGGCAAGCTGCTCGGCCAGCCGGTCGACGTCATCCGCCCGGCCGGACAGGACGCACTGCCGGGGCGCGTTCTCCGCGGCCACCTCGACCGCACCGTCCAGCAGCGGGAGGACCTCGTCGGCGGGCAGCGCGACAGCGAGCATCGCGCCGGGCTCCATCTGCTGCATCAGTCTTCCTCGCCCGCAGACGAGTGCCAACGCGTCCTCAGGCGTCAGCACGCCCGCCACGCACGCGGCGACGTACTCTCCAACGCTGTGCCCGATCATCGCGGCCGGCCGCACCCCCCAGGAGCGCCACAGGTCGACCAGCGCGAGTTCGACCATGAACAGCGCCGGCTGGGCATGGCGGGTCTGCGCGAGTACCTGGTCGGCCTCGGCACCGCCCGGCCCGACCAGCAACGCACGCAGATCGACGTCCATCCGGTCGGCGATCACCGCCGCGTAGTGGTCCATGCGCTCGCGGAAGAACGGCTCATCAGCGTAGAGGCCGCGGACGACTCCGGCCCGCTGCGCTCCCTGGCCGGGAAACATCATGACCACGTCGCGGTGCGGCCGCGCGACCGCCGTGTACGCACCGGCTGTGGTACCCAGCCGTTCGATGGCCTGATCGCGGGTCGTGAACTCCACGACGGCACGGTGGACCATCGACCGACGACCGACTGTCAGCGTGAAGGCGACGTCGGTCAGATCCTTCTCCGGGTGCGCCGACAGGTACGTGCGTAGCCGCTCCCGCGAGGCCGCCAGCGCCTGCGGAGTGCGCCCGGAAAGGTGGAGCAGCGCAGGGCCGTCCCCACCTCCTGGCCGGATGGGTGGCCCCTGCTCCAGCACGATGTGCGCGTTGGTACCACCCATACCGAACGAACTCACGCCGGCCCGGCGCGGCGCGGCCGGCACCGGCCAGGCGGTCTCGGTCGAATTGACGAAGAAGGGGCTGTCTTCCAACCCGGTCTCCGGGTTGGGCTTGGTGAAGTACGGGTTGGCGGGCACGATCCCTTCGCGGACGCACAGCACGGCCTTGATGAAACCGGCGATGCCGGCCGCGGCGTCGAGGTGCCCGATGAGTGGCTTGACCGAGCCGAGGCCGCACCGGTGCCCGGCGTCGAAGCCGACGGCGAATGCTCTGGTCAGGGCGGCCACCTCGATCGGGTCCCCCATCGGTGTGGCGGTGCCGTGTCCCTCCACGTAGCCGATCGTCTCGGGCGCCACGCCGGCGGCCTGATGCGCCGCGGCGATGACGGCGGTCTGTCCCTCCACACTGGGCGCGGTGAAACCGACCCGCGCCGCACCGTCGTTGTTGACGGCTGAGCCGAGGACAACGGCATGCACGCTGTCGCCGTCACGCAGCGCGTCCGCCAGGCGTTTGAGTACCACCACGCCGGCGCCGTTGCCGTCGACCGTTCCCGCGGCCGAGACGTCGTAGGAGCGGCAGCCGCCGTCCGGGGACAGGATCCCGCCCTCCTCGAAGTGATAGCCCTCGTCCTGCGGCAGCCGGATCGACACGCCGCCGGCAAGGGCTACGTCGCAGTCCAGGTTGAGCAGGGCCTGTGCCGCAGTGTGTACGGCCACCAGCGAACTGGAACAGGCCGACTGGACGGCGACCGCTGGCCCGCGCAGGTTCATCAGGTAGGACACCCGAGAGGCGAGCGAGTCCTTGTCGTTGCCGAGCAGTAACTCGTGAGATCCGGTGCTCGCCATGACCGCGCTGTTGGGCAGCAGATGCCGGATCAGGTAGGTGCTCAGGCTGGCACTGGCGTAGATGCCGAAAAGCTGTCCCTCCGGCTCGGCGGCGTAACCCGCGTCCTCGAGGGCGTGCCACGCGCACTCCAGGAAGACCCGATGTTGCGGATCGAGAATCGCGGCGTCCCGCGGGGTCAGGCCGAACAGGGCCGCGTCGAAACAGTCCGCGTCCGTCAGGTATCCACGCACACGCACGTAGTCAGGGCGTTCGTACGTGTCGCGCGGGACGCCCGCCCGAGCCAGCTCCTCGTCGGACAACGACCTGGTCGCCGGCCTTCCCTCCCGGATCAGGCTCCAATATCCGTCGATCGTGTCGATGCCCCCCGGAAAGCGGCCGGCCATGCCGATCACGGCGATCTCCAGCCCGGACAGCTCAGCCATGTCGCTCTCCGCTCACATTCGCAGTGCGGCGACGACTACGTTCGTCAAGCATCGTGCGGCGGGACGCACGCACCTCGCGCCCGGCGGCGGCCGGCGTCGGATCCGGCTCCGGGGCGGACAGGTGGTGGGCGAGTTGACGGACGGTCGGGAACTGGAACAGGGTGAGCGTTGCCAGCGATCGACCAAGCCTGATCTCGAGCGCCGCCCGGACCTTCGTTATGAGCAGCGAGTTGCCACCGACGTCGAAGAAGTTGTCGTCGATGCCGACCGCGGCGGTCGCCAGCACCTCGACCCAGACCTGGAGGATCACGCGTTCCAGATCGTTGGTCGGTGGCGCGGCGTGCGTGCTCCGGTGATCGGTGCTCTCGACGTCGATCTCGGCCAAGGCCCGCAGGTCCACCTTGCCGTTGCGGTTCTGCGGTATCTCGGGCAGCTGCACCAGGTGCGCGGGGACCATGTACTCCGGCAGCAGGTCGCGCAGCGCGCGACGCAGCCTGGTGAGATCGAGAGCCTGCACGTCGTACGCCTTGACGAACGCGACCAGACGCAGGTCGCCCGCCTCGGCTCGCCGAGCCAGCACCACGCAGGTCTGAACCCCCGGCTGCGCTGCCACGGCATGCTGGATCTCGCCGAACTCGACCCGGAATCCCCGAATCTTGACCTGGCCATCGGCCCGGCCGAAGCACTCCAACTGCCCGTCCTGGCGGTGTCGGACGATGTCACCGGTGCGGTACAGGCGCGATCCAGCGACGCCGCTGAACCGGTCGGGCACGAACCGCTCCGCGGTCAGCCCAGGACGGTCCAGGTAGCCCCGGGCCAGCAACGCCCCGCCGAGGTACAGCTCGCCCCGCACGCCACGCGGTACCGGGTTCAGGTATTCGTCGAGCACGTAGGCGTCGACTCCGGCCAGCGGTAGGCCGATGGGAGCGACCGGGTCGAGTCCGGAGCAGTGCGCCAAGGTGGTGATGACTGTGGCCTCGGTGGGGCCGTACGCGTTGAACACCGTCCGGCCGGGCGCCCAGTCGGCGATCAACTGCGGCGGCACCAGTTCGGTGCCGATGAGCAGGAGCCGGAGGTCGGGTAGACGATCCGGACGCATCAACGCGACAGTCGACGGGGCGAGGATCACCATGGTGATCCGCAGGTCCCGCATCGTGCTCTCCAGATCCGGGCCCGGTTGCAGGCCCGACCGGGCGGTGAAGACCAGTCGCGCGCCGGTGGTCAGCGCCGTGACGAGTTCGGCGACGGCGGCGTCGAACCCGATCGACGCGAACTGGAGGACCCGGTCCTGCGGCCCGAGGCCGAGGACCGGGTTCATCGATGCGCACAGGGCGGTGAGGCTGCCATGCGACACCACCACGCCCTTGGGCCGGCCGGTGGATCCCGACGTGTAGATGACGTACGCGGTGTTGCCGGGTCCGGCGGTCCGCGGTCGTCGTACCGGCGAGATCGGCCTGGCGCTCGGCAGAGCGGCGTCAAGATCCAGCACCCCGGCCGTCTGCGGGAGCATCGCGCGGAGCCCACCGCGGGTGACGACGACGAGCGGTGCCGCGTCGGTCACCAGCAGGTGAACCCGGCGTTCCGGCAGCGTCGCGTCGAGTGGCAGGTAACCGGCGCCCGTCTTCCAGGCCGCGAGGGCAGCCACGGCGAAATCGACCGAGCGTTCCAGGAGGATGGCCACCAGGCGTTCAGGCCCGGCGCCAACGGCACGCAGCCGGTCGGCCAGCTCGTTCGCCGCGTCATCCAGCTGCCGATACGTGAGCCGTACGTCATTCATCTCGACGGCGATGGCATCGGGGGTGCGGTCGGCCTGCGCCTCGAACAACTCGTACGGCAGCCGGTCGTCAGCCGGTACCGGGCCGGTCAGGTGGCGCTGATGCGCCACCGCCTGCTCGTCGGCCGCGGTGAGCATCGGCAACGACCACAGCGGCCGGTCCGGTGCCCACAGTCCGGCGGAGAGAACATTCCGAAGGTGTTCGGCCATCCGCTCGATGGTCTGCCCGGAGAGCAGCGAGCACCTGTACTCGATCCATCCGCCGATCGTCCGCTCACCGATCTCGACGGAGATCGTCAGGTCGAACTTGGCGACGCCGCCGTGGGTGCTCTGCCGCTGGACTGTCACGTCCGGCAGGAGCAACTGCTGCGAACCGGTGTGCTCGACCCCGATCAGCACCTGGAAGAACGGATGGTGCGCGACGTCACGGGGCAGTTGCATCGCGTCGACAAGCGCCTCGAACGGCATTTCCTGGTGACGGTAGGCCGCCGTGACGATGTGTCGGGCCTGCCCAACAAGCGAACGGAACGTGGTTTCGCGGTCCGCCTGGCTGCGCAGGGGCAGGATGTTGACGAACATCCCGACCGCGTTCTCGGCCTCCGCCCGGGTCCGGTTGGCCAGAGCGGCACCGACGACGACGTCGTCACCGGCATATCGGTGCAGCAGCGCGCACAGGGCGGCGTACAGGACCACGAACGGCGTCACGCCGAGTTCCTCTGCGAAGGAGGTCACCTCGGAGAGCAGCTCGTCGGGCCAGTTGAACGTGAACAGGGCGCCACGCGGGTCCGGGGTCGCGGGTCGGGGCGAGTCCGTCGGTAGCTCCAGCACCGGCGGAGCGCCTTCCAGGTGATCGGTCCAGAAACGGACGAGTTGCTGCCAGCGCGGAGTCAGCTGCGGCGCGGCCTGGTCGCGGGCGAAATCGCCATACCGCATTGCCACCGAGGGCAGCTCGGCGGTGACACCGCGAACCGCTGCGGCGTACGACTGCGCCAGTTCCGTGAAGATGACCTCGACGCTCCAACCGTCACAGACGATGTGATGCAGCGTGACCAGTAACGCGGCCTCCTCCGGCTCGAACCGCACCAGCTGCGCCCGCCAGAGCGGACCGCTCAGCAGGTCGAACGGCTGCGCGGCCTCCGCGGCGGCCCGCTCGGTGAGGTACGAGGCGCGGTCCTCGGACGCGACCACCGCTTCTTCGACCGTCAGCACGTCACGGTCCAACTCCTGCACCACCTGCCACGGAACCCCACCGAGGGTGGGAAACACGGTCCGCAGCGCCTCGTGGCGCTCCGCGACCTGACGGAACGCGCGGCGCAGCGCGGGCACGTCAATCGGGCCGGACACCGTGAACAGGTAGGGCACCGTGTACGCCGGGCTTTCCGGATACATCTGCGCGAGAAACCACAGGCCGCGCTGTGCCGGAGCCAGCGGGTGGACGCCGAACTCGCCGCCGCGCTCGGCGACCATCTCCAGGAAGGCCGCCCGCTGGTCCGCCGTCATGGTGTCGACCCGCCGCACCAGATCGACGACGGAAGGCACGGTCACGACTGCCTCCGCCCGGGCGCGCGCTCCGCGTCGGAGGCGTCCCGGTCGAACTCGTCGAGCAGTGCCGCCAGGTCACCGACCTGGGCAGTGGGCGCCGACGTGTCGGAGACCGCGCCCACCGCGATCCGTTCCACCTCGGAGGCGTACCGGGCCAGCACCGGCTCGTCGAAGATGACGTGCACCGGCACCTCGACGCCGAACTCCGCCGAGCACCGGAACGTCATCTGGGTGGCGAGCAGGGAATGCCCGCCCTGGCCAAAGAAGTCGTCGTACGGGCCCAGGTCGGCGACGCCGAGCAGGCCTGACCAGACCTTGGCGACCCGTTGGATGGTCTGTTCGCTGGCCGGTACGTCCGGCGTGACCGCGACAGCCGCCTCCACCGCGACCGGCGCACGCGTTTCAGGCTGGCACAACTGTCGGATGGCCTGGGCGCAGTCGGTCGGATCCGGCTCGAAGTAGAAATGCCCGCCGGGGAACACCCGAAGTTCGAATCCTGCCGAGGTGTAAACGTTCCAACGGGCGACCTCGGACTCGGGTGCCTGCCGGTCGGCCGCGCCGGCGAAGGCGGTGAGCCGGACCGGCAGCGGGCTCTCCGGCACCAGCCGGTGCGTCTCGTAAGCCCGCAGGTCCGCCCGGGTGACCTCGATCAGCCGGGAGAGCAGACCTTCGTCGGCGAGCACCTCCTCGGGCATCCCACCGAGTGTGGCCAGCCAGGCCAGCAGCTGCGGATCCTCGAGCTGGTGCAACGGCGGTGACGTTGGGGCGGCGTGCGGTGGGGCGGCGGCGGACACCACCAGGTGTCGCGGCAACGGCCTGCCCTTACGCCTCAGCAGCCTGGCAAGTTCGAAGGCGATGAGGCCACCCATGCTGTGCCCGAACAGCACGGTGATCCGTCCTGCGTCCTCCGACATCGCGTCGAAGAGGGCGGCGGTGATCTCGGCCAGGTCCGAGGGCGGAGGTTCGGTGGTTCGCCGCCCACGCCCGGGCAGGTGCGCGGTCCACACCTCGACGTCCGGCTCCAGCCGACGTGTCAGCGCGTCGAACGCGGCGGGTGAGCCGCCGGCGTGCGGGATGACGAGCACCACAGCGCCTGTCGACGCGTCGGTTTTCCGCCCACGCAGAAGCCACTCCGAACCAGCCATGACACTTCCCCCGTGTCCGGGCGGCAGGTGCCGCCCAGTGCTGTTGGTTCCCTATGCGATGAAGGACTGTCGAACCGAGCAGGGCGGTGGAGAGAGGAAACGATCTCGCTCTCCGAGCCGCTGTAGGAGCCGGCCGACGGTCCGTCCGTGATCTTGACAGTCCATCACGGTATTTACGTCGGACCGGTCAACCAGTGACCGCCAATCATCACGGCCGTCCATGGAGGACTGCGAGGTTGAATTAATCAGCTGCGGTCTGCATTGTCAACGCCGTCACTGTCGGTGGTGAAAGGCTGGTGCAATCCTGACATTGACCGGCTTGACGCTCTTGATCAGTCGCCGGTAGCATCCCCGCAGAATTCAATGAGCTGGGAAAGCACCACCGGACGGGGGCCCACGTGCTATCAGCCATGTCGAACGTTGCTGCGCTCAGATGGCTCGCCGAGCAACCCCATCTGGCAATATTCCGCCTGGTCGGGCGCACCGGAGTCCATCGACGGTCGAGCCGCCAGCCCGGTGGTTGGCCCCGGTGACCGCCCCGCCCGACCTCCCGACCACCGACCAGGCAGGGCTGCCGGAGCTGTCCGCCCAGTACACCGACTACGCCGCATGGCAGCGGGAATCCCTGAGTCAGGGCGTCCTGGACGAGCAACTCCGGTACTGGCGGGAACGCCTAGCGGGAGCGCCTCCGCTCCTGGAGTTGCCGACCGACCGGCAACGACCCGCCGTGCCGAGCTATCGTGGCGACCGGGTGGCGATTCGGGTGTCGTCAGGACTGGTCGCGGATCTTCAGAGCCTGTGCCACCGTACGAATAGCACCATGTTCATGGCGCTGTTCGCCGCCTTCGCCCTCCAAATCGCGCACCTCAGCGAACGGACCGACATCATCGTCGGCACTCCGGTGGCGAACCGAAACCGCGAAGAGCTCGAACACCTCATCGGTTTCTTCGTCAACACGGTCGTGCTTCGCGTCGATCTTGCCGGCAATCCGACGGTCGACCAGTTGATGGCCCGGGTCAAGGAGGCGGCTGTCGGCGCCTACGCGCACCAGGATGCGCCGTTCGAGCGGGTGGTGGAGCAGTTGTCCCCGCCGCGCACACGGCGCTACGCACCAGTTTTTCAGGTGATGTTCATGATGCAGAAACCAGTGGAGGCTCCGGTGGAGCTGCCCGGGCTGCGGTGGGAGCACGTCGAGATCGATCCAGGGGTCGCCAAGGTCGACCTGTCGGTGTCGCTCCAGGAGAACGGCGACGAGATCACCGGCTGCATGGAGTTCAGCACGGACCTGTTCGACCCGGACACGGTACGAGCGATGGCCGATGAATACGTTCGCGTCCTGGAAAAGCTGGTCGAGGGTTCGACCGTCGCCCATCACCGCTGAAGCCCAGCACTGACGGGAATCTGCGCAGGACATGCGCACGAGGCGTAGGAGTGGGTCTTGTCGTTCGGGTTGACCGCGCTCGGTTCCGCGCGAGGGCATCGGGTAAGGGTGGAGGAGGCCGCGCTGAGCTACACCCGCGACCTGCGCAAATTGGCGTCATGGGGCTACCGCTCCTTTCACCGCGCCGATCCCGATACCGGTCTGGTCACGTTGAGCGTGTCGGCAGCCGAGGCGGCGCTCGAACGGGGCGGGCTGGCCGCCGAAGACGTCGATCTCATCGTTGTCGGGATCACGGACATCGCGGAGTACCTGTACTGGGATGTCGCGGCGGCGATACAGGGTCGACTCGGCGCGCGCAACGCCGAAACAGTGCTGCTCAACCACGCCTGCGCCTCGGGCGTCATGGCCTTCGACGTGGTCGGTGGCAAGTTCGCCACCCATCCCGCCTACAGCAGAGCCCTGATCGTGGCAGCGAACCGGGTGTGTGAACCGTACTGGAACCGGATGGAGTCGAACACCTCCATCGGGTCCGACGGAGCCGCGGCCGCGGTGGCCGTACGTGGCGCCACAAGGAACCGCTGGCTGTGCACCGAGACCATCACGGACGGCCGTTTCGCCGACATCATGCGACTGGAGGTGGGGGGCGCGGCGGCACCCTGGACCGGCAACTCCGGTGGCCCACAACCAGTCGGCGATCCCGTGCAGCGGATGAAGGCGTTCTTCCGCGACGACACGCGGGCGATGCTCGATTTCGCCGAGCTGGGTGTGACGCGAACGGTCCAAGTGCTGGAGCGGGCCTGCGGACGTGCAGGTGTCACGCCGTCGGCGGTGAAGCGGGTGTTCCACCTCAACGACAATCTGACCGCACTGACCGGGTTGGCCGCCGCCCTGGGGATTCCCCTGAGCCGCACGAACGCCGACATCGCCGTGGATGCCGGCCACTTCGGCTCCGCCGACCAACTCTTGGCGCTCGAGGCGCAGCTGGGCACCGGCGAGATTGCCAGCGGCGACATCATCGCCCTGACCAGCATGGGTAGCGGCATGCACTGGTCATGCACCCTGCTCGAGATATGAACCCGGGCGAGTCCGGGGTGGTCATGAAGGAGCGACGTGGACCTTGATGTCCTGCTGGACCACCTCCAGCACGACGGTGGCGGTGCCGCCGACCTGCGAGCCGCCATCGCCGCGCTCACCAGCCCGGCCGCGCTGCTGGACGTCGGTGAGGTGCTCGCCGAACTTCCCGCGGACCGGGTCGTGCCGATCGGTCCCGGCGAGCGCCCGCTCCGGGTATGGGTCACCGGAACCTTCACCATCGACCGGGTGGCACCGATGGTCCGAGCCGCGCTCGCGGGCGCCGGCATCGCCGCCGAGGTCCGCGGTGCCGGCTTCGACCGGTTCTCGTTCGACCTGCTGGACCCACAGTCACCTGCTGTCGCCTTCGATCCCGACGTGACTCTGTGCGTGCTGCACGACGACCACTTCCTCGGCATCGACCACACGTTTGTCGATCCGCAGGAGCTGCGAGAGGTGATCGCCGGTCGAGTCGCCGACGTCCGCGCCGCCGTCTCGGCATACGCCACCCGGTTGCCCGGGACGTTGGTTCTGCACACGGTGCCGCTCACGGGGAGCGAGCATCGCGCGCTGCGCGCGCACAAGAGAAAGGCCGCCCTGGGTCGGGTCTGGCGGGAGCTGAACATCGCCCTGCTCGAGCTGGCCGAGCAGCATGCGCAGGTACAGGTCCTGGACCTGGAGATGATGCAGATCGACCGGGGTTCCCGACTGCGCGACGAGCGGATATACCGATTCGCCAGCCTGCCATGGACCCCGTCGGTGGAAGCGCTGTACGCCGCCGAGGCCGCCAGGTTGTGCATCGCCACGTTCGGCCGGCCGGCCAAGTGTCTGGTGCTCGACCTGGACAACACGCTCTGGGGCGGTGTGATCGGCGACGACGGGCCAACCGCCATCCAGGTCGGCCGGGCCTACCCGGGCAACGGCCACCGCGACCTGCAACGCCGGGTCAAGCAGCTGCAGGCGCAAGGTGTGCTCATCGCCGTCGCGAGCAAGAACGAACAGCAGGTGGTCAGGGAGGTCTTCGACCGACATCCGGAGTTCGTGCTGCGGTGGCCCGACATCGTCGCCTCCGCAGTCGGATGGGAGCCGAAGGACCAGATGCTGCGAAGCATCGCCGACGAACTCAACATCGGCGTCGACAGCCTGGTGTTCGCCGATGACAGTCCGTTCGAATGCGACCTCGTACGGCGGTCGCTACCGGACGTGCAGGTCGTGCACCTCGCGGGCAACCCGGCCGCCTTCGCCTCCCGTCTGCTGGAGCCCGGCTTCTTCGACGTCCCCGATGCGACCGAGGTTGACCGCGATCGCACTCGCATGTACCACGCCGCACGGGAGCGGCAGGCGTACTCGGCGGCGACCGAATCGCCCCACGACTATCTGCACGGCCTCGGGCTACGGCTGTCGGTCAGGCGGGCGGACGACTACACACTTCCCCGCCTCGTCCAGCTGACCCAACGGACAAATCAGTTCAACCTCGTTGGTTCTTCCTACACGGCGGCGGAGGCCGAGCGGATGTCCGTGTCGGACCGCCACCGTGTGTACGGCTTCGAGGTGTCGGACCGCTTCGGCACGGAAGGCATCGTGGGCGGGGTCTGGGTCGGCTGCGGGGACGATGCCTGGACGATCGAGAACATGGTGATGAGCTGCCGCGTGTTTTCCCGGGGAATCGAGCGGGCCGTGTTGCAGTGCGTGGCGGATGCCGCCACACAGGACGGTGCGGCGTACCTGGTCGGCAAGTTCCGACCGACAGGTCGCAACCGGCCGGCGGCCCGCTTCTACCCGGACTGCGGCTTCCGGCCTGTCCGCACCCTCGACACCACCGAGGTGTACGAGCTACCCCTGGCTCCCGAGCGCCCAGCGCTTCAGCCAGTCTGGATTACCGTGACGAGGGAGATGTGACGTGGAGTCGAAAAGCGTGTCGGAAACGGTCAGTCGGCTGGTGGCCCGGACCGTGCGGGTGCCGGCGGCCGAGGTGTCACCGTCCGACGAATTCGAGAGCTTCGCCGGATGGAGCAGCGTGACCGCGCTGCGTCTGCTGGTGTCGCTCGAGGAGACCCTCGGTGTCACCCTCGACGTGAGCGAGTACTTCGCCATCCAGACCGTGGGTGAGTTGATCGGGACGCTTGAGGCTCGGCAGGCGAACGCCTGACGTGTCCGCCGGTGGCCCACCGGCGGACACGCTCGGCGTCAGGATTCCTCGTTTCCCAAACGATGACGTACCTCGCTGTCGCTCATCCGGGAGATCTCCAACAGCACCTCGGCACGAGCCCGCAGCTGAGTGGGATTTCCTGCGGCGAGGACCTCCTTCACCATGTCGGAGGGCGTACCGCCCCAGTACAGGACCTGCAGGGACACCTCGACCTGAAAGACCGAGCGCACCCGGTTCAGCAACTGCGTAGCGAGCAGAGAGTGGCCGCCGAGTTCGAAAAAGTTGTCCTCCAGCGTGACCTCCTCCGCCGGAAGACCGAGCACCTCGGCCCACGTCACGAGGAGCAGTTCGTCCACCGGCGTGATCGGGGCCCGCGGGGCAGGGACAGAGGGGGACTCGTCGACAGCCCCGCTGTTGTCGAGCGCTGACGGCGCGACCGCCGGCAGCGGCGCGACGATATCGAGGGCGGGTGTGTCGGGGTTGAGGGACATCCCGTCCACGAGCACACCGAAACGCTCCACGAACGCGACCGCCGTCGCCTCGTCGAACACATCAACGCTGTACTCCAAACTCCCCACCACACCATCACCCACCTCCCGCACATCCAACGTCAGATCAAACTTCGCCGTCCCCAAATCCACATCCACCGGCTCCAACCGCGCACCACCACACGCCAACTCACCCAACGGCGCATTCTGCAAAACAAACAACACCTGAAACAACGGCGAATAACTCAACTCCCGCCGCGGCGACAACTCCTCAACCAACCGCTCAAACGGCACATCCTGATGGGCAAAAGCACCCACCGCCGACTCACGAACCCGACCCAACACCTCACGCACCGACAGATCCCCACCCACATCAGTACGCAACACCAACGTATTGACGAAGAACCCGACCAACGACTCCAACTCCACCCGCGGCCGCCCCGCCACCGGCACCCCCACCACCACGTCCCGCTGACCCGAACACCGCGCCAACAACACCTTCCACGCCGCCAACAAGAACATGAACACCGTCACGCCCTCCGCCGCGCACACCCCACGAACCCGCCCCATCACCTCCCCCGACAACACCACCGGCACCCGAGCACCCCGAAAACTCTGCACCACCGGACGCGGCCGATCCACCGGCAAATCCACAACCGGCGCAACCCCCGCCAACCGCTCCCGCCAATACCTCAACTGCTCATCCACAACCCCATCCGCCAACCAACCCCGCTGCCACACCGCGAAATCCACATACTGCACACCCAACGGCGGCAAAACCCCGCCCCCATACAACACCGACAACTCCCGCGCAAAAACCCCCAACGACCAACCATCAAACGCAATATGATGCACCGCCACCACAAACAAACACTCCACCGACGACACCCGAAACAAACCCGCCCGCACCACCGGACCCTCAACAAGATCAAACGGCACCCGAACAAACTCCGCCGCCTCTCGCACCGCCGCCGGCCAGTCCGGCACCTCCGCGACCACCACCGGCACCCCACCCACCGGCAACACCCGCGGAACCGGCCGCCCGTCCACCGCCGGAAACACCGTCCGCAACACCGCATGCCGAGCCACCACACCCGACAACGCCCCAGCCAACGCCTGCACGTCAACCTCACCGACCAACCGGAACGCCAACGGCACGTTGTACACCACCCCACCCGGCTGAAGTTGCTGCACGTACCAGAGACGCTCCTGGGCGAACGAGGCGACCGCGGCCTCCGCGGGCGCCCGTCCGATGGGTTGCGCCGGGGCAAGTGAGACGCCTGCCTCGTCGAGGGCCTCCGCCTGCTGTCTCACCGTGGTGACCTCGAAGACCAGTCGAGGTGACAGTGCCGCCGTGGTCATACTGCGAAGACGCGCCAGAACCCGAGTCGCCGACAGGGAGTGGCCGCCGAGTTCGAAGAAGCTGTCCCGCACACCGATCTTGTCGGCCGGCACCCCCAACACCTGCGCCCACACCGACACCAACAACTGCTCCGTCGCCGACACCGCCGCCACGAAACCCGCACCAACCTGATCCCGACCCGCCTGCGGAACCGGCAACGCCCGACGATCCACCTTCCCATTCGGCGTCAACGGCACAGCATCAATAACCACCAACACCGACGGCACCATGTACTCCGGCAACTCACGCCGCAGCCCTTCCCGCACCGCCACCAACGACAACCCCGAACCAGCCACCACATAACCCACCAACCGGCGATCCCCCGGCACGTCCTCACGCACCATCACCGCACAGCCACGCACCCCCACCTGCCGCGACAACACACTCTGCACCTCACCCAACTCAATCCGAAAACCCCGCACCTTCACCTGATCATCAACACGCTCCAAAAACTCCAACACCCCATCCAACCGATACCGGACCCGATCCCCCGTCCGATACAACCGCTCCCCCGACCCCCCACCAAACCCATCACACACAAACCGATCCGCCGACAAACCCGGACGACGCCAATAACCCCGCGCCACCCCCAACCCACCAATCCACAACTCACCCGGCACCCCAACCGGCGCCAAACCACCACCCTCACCCACCACAAACAACCGCGTATTCGCAATCGGACGACCAATCGGCACCGCCACAGCCCCGGCGTCGATCTCGCCAGGCAGTTCCGCGACGAGGGACCAGACGGCGGTCTCGGTGGGGCCGTACACGTTCCAGACTCGAGCGAGGCGACTCACCAGCCGCGACGCGAGTTCGACCGGCAGGGCTTCGCCGCCGCACAGACCACGGAGCCGAGGACTGCCGCTCCAACCGCTGTCGCACAACAGACGCCACGTCGCCGGGGTGGCCTGCATGATGCTGATCTCGGCCTCCTCGATCAGCTTGACCAGCGTCGCGCCGTCGCGGGTCTGCGCCTCGTCGGCAATCACGCAGGTACCGCCGTTGGCGAGGGGCCCGAAAATCTCCAGAGCGGCGATGTCGAACGAGATGGTGGTGACGGCAAGCAGCCGGTCGGCCGAGTTCAGAGCGACCTCGTCGGTCATGGCAAGGACGTGGTTGACGATGGAGCGGTGCTCCACCATCACCCCCTTCGGCCTCCCCGTCGACCCCGACGTATAAATCACATACGCCAGACCAGCAGGCCCCACCCGGGCATCACCAACCACACCACCCTCCACCGCCGGCAACGGCCGATCCACACACAACACCCGCACCGAACCACCGAACCGACCCTCCATACCGGACTCGGTCAACACCACCCCCACACCCGAATCCGCCACCATGAAAGCCACCCGCTCATCCGGATAATCCGGATCCACCGGAACGTACGCACCCCCCGCCTTCAACACCCCCAACAAACCCACCACCAACTCCACCGACCGGCGCACACACACACCAACCAGCACCTCCGGCCCCACCCCCCGAGACCGCAACCACCCCGCCAACGCCGACGCCCGCGCATCCAACTCCCGATACGACACCCGCACCCCACCACACACCAACGCCACCGCATCCGGCGTACGCGCCACCTGCTCCTCAAACAACTCATGCAGACAGCCACCACGGTCCGGCCAGGTGGTGGCGGTGTCGTTCCAGTCCCACACCAGGCGGTGGTGTTCCTCAGGGGTCACTATCGGCAATTCGAGGGCGGGCGTGTCGGGGTTGAGGGACATCCCGTCCACGAGCACACCGAAACGCTCCACGAACGCGACCGCCGTCGCCTCGTCGAACACATCAACGCTGTACTCCAAACTCCCCACCACACCATCACCCACCTCCCGCACATCCAACGTCAGATCAAACTTCGCCGTCCCCAAATCCACATCCACCGGCTCCAACCGCGCACCACCACACGCCAACTCACCCAACGGCGCATTCTGCAAAACAAACAACACCTGAAACAACGGCGAATAACTCAACTCCCGCCGCGGCGACAACTCCTCAACCAACCGCTCAAACGGCACATCCTGATGGGCAAAAGCACCCACCGCCGACTCACGAACCCGACCCAACACCTCACGCACCGACAGATCCCCACCCACATCAGTACGCAACACCAACGTATTGACGAAGAACCCGACCAACGACTCCAACTCCACCCGCGGCCGCCCCGCCACCGGCACCCCCACCACCACGTCCCGCTGACCCGAACACCGCGCCAACAACACCTTCCACGCCGCCAACAAGAACATGAACACCGTCACGCCCTCCGCCGCGCACACCCCACGAACCCGCCCCATCACCTCCCCCGACAACACCACCGGCACCCGAGCACCCCGAAAACTCTGCACCACCGGACGCGGCCGATCCACCGGCAAATCCACAACCGGCGCAACCCCCGCCAACCGCTCCCGCCAATACCTCAACTGCTCATCCACAACCCCATCCGCCAACCAACCCCGCTGCCACACCGCGAAATCCACATACTGCACACCCAACGGCGGCAAAACCCCGCCCCCATACAACACCGACAACTCCCGCGCAAAAACCCCCAACGACCAACCATCAAACGCAATATGATGCACCGCCACCACAAACAAACACTCCACCGACGACACCCGAAACAAACCCGCCCGCACCACCGGACCCTCAACAAGATCAAACGGCACCCGAACAAACTCCGCCGCCTCTCGCACCGCCGCCGGCCAGTCCGGCACCTCCGCGACCACCACCGGCACCCCACCCACCGGCAACACCCGCGGAACCGGCCGCCCGTCCACCGCCGGAAACACCGTCCGCAACACCGCATGCCGAGCCACCACACCCGACAACGCCCCAGCCAACGCCTGCACGTCAACCTCACCGACCAACCGGAACGCCAACGGCACGTTGTACACCACCCCACCCGGCTGAAGTTGCTGCACGTACCAGAGACGCTCCTGGGCGAACGAGGCGACCGCGGCCTCCGCGGGCGCCCGTCCGATGGGTTGCGCCGGGGCAAGTGAGACGCCTGCCTCGTCGAGGGCCTCCGCCTGCTGTCTCACCGTGGTGACCTCGAAGACCAGTCGAGGTGACAGTGCCGCCGTGGTCATACTGCGAAGACGCGCCAGAACCCGAGTCGCCGACAGGGAGTGGCCGCCGAGTTCGAAGAAGCTGTCCCGCACACCGATCTTGTCGGCCGGCACCCCCAACACCTGCGCCCACACCGACACCAACAACTGCTCCGTCGCCGACACCGCCGCCACGAAACCCGCACCAACCTGATCCCGACCCGCCTGCGGAACCGGCAACGCCCGACGATCCACCTTCCCATTCGGCGTCAACGGCACAGCATCAATAACCACCAACACCGACGGCACCATGTACTCCGGCAACTCACGCCGCAGCCCTTCCCGCACCGCCACCAACGACAACCCCGAACCAGCCACCACATAACCCACCAACCGGCGATCCCCCGGCACGTCCTCACGCACCATCACCGCACAGCCACGCACCCCCACCTGCCGCGACAACACACTCTGCACCTCACCCAACTCAATCCGAAAACCCCGCACCTTCACCTGATCATCAACACGCTCCAAAAACTCCAACACCCCATCCAACCGATACCGGACCCGATCCCCCGTCCGATACAACCGCTCCCCCGACCCCCCACCAAACCCATCACACACAAACCGATCCGCCGACAAACCCGGACGACGCCAATAACCCCGCGCCACCCCCAACCCACCAATCCACAACTCACCCGGCACCCCAACCGGCGCCAAACCACCACCCTCACCCACCACAAACAACCGCGTATTCGCAATCGGACGACCAATCGGCACCGCCACAGCCCCGGCGTCATCCGCGCCGTCACAGGCGAAGAACGTCGAGTTGATACAGGTCTCCGTGGGGCCGTAGAGGTTGTAGACGCTCGCTCGGGGCAGCGCGGCGCGGCAGTCCTCCACCAGGGAGGCAGGCAGCGGCTCGCCGCCGCAGACGACCCAACGGACGGCCTCGGAGGTGAACCCGTCGGCGAGCAGTTCCCGAAGAACGGGCGGGGTGAATCCGATGACGCTGATGTCGTACTGGTTGACGATGTGGGCGACGGATTCGGCGTCCACGGTGAGGTCTGGCGGTGCGATGACCAGGGTGCCGCCGACCGTGAGTGGGCCGTAGAACTCCCAACCGGCGGCGTCGAAGCTGGCCGAGGTCACCTGGAGGAAGGTTTCCGGCTGGCCGCGCCACAGCTCACGGGTGATCCAGGTGATGTGGTTGACGATGGAGCGGTGCTCCACCATCACCCCCTTCGGCCTCCCCGTCGACCCCGACGTATAAATCACATACGCCAGACCAGCAGGCCCCACCCGGGCATCACCAACCACACCACCCTCCAC
>Ga0233372_1000108_pt1 | contig 36553 bp, 31 predicted proteins | sample ElkDunMinimDraft_4_FD_191538 | JGI IMG/M metagenome (GOLD analysis project Ga0233372, IMG submission 191538) | Fecal eukaryotic communites from dung pellets of Tule Elk in California, USA - Elk Dung D8 | ecosystem: Host-associated > Mammals > Digestive system > Large intestine > Fecal | place... | reverse complement strand
CGCGGCAGGTTGCGCGCGGCCGGGGCCGGCGCTGTGGTGCTGGTGTTGCTGCCGCGCGTGGCATCGGCGTTTGGCGACAGCGCTTCAGGCGGGATCAGGGCCGGCGCGGTCTGGCTTGTGCCCTGCCCACCCAGCGGGGCGTAGATCACCTGGCGGCCATCACCGCCGACGATCGTGTGGTTGTCGGCCAGCACCTGCTGCACGGTGTCGAGCCACAAGCGCTTGCGGGTGACTTCAGGCGCGCTCGCATAGGCATCGACCAGCAGGCTGAAGCGCTGCGCGTCACCGGTGGCCCGGGCGATCTCGGCGGTCTTGTAGCCTTCGGCCTGCGCGCGGATCCGGGCGGATTCACCACGGGCCTCGGGCACGATCTTGGCCGCATAGGCGCCTGCTTCCTTGACCAGCTGCTCATTGATCTGCTGGGCGCTGTTGACCTCGTCGAACGCGGCCTTGACCTCTTCCGGCGGACGCGCGTCCTGCAGGTTGAGCTCGTTGACGATCAGGCCGGTGCGGTAGCTGTCGAGCGATGCCTGCAGCGAGGCCTGGGCGGCGGTCGAGATCGGGCCACGCGCGTTGAGCGCGGCATCCAGGTTGACCCGGCCGATCTGTTCGCGCACGGCGCTGAGCGCGGTCTGTTCGAGGATCTCGCGTGGATTGCGGGTACCGAACAGGTACTCCACCGGGTCACCGACGCGGTACTGCACGTTGAACGACACCACGACGATGTTCTCGTCGCGGGTCAGCACCGGCACGGTATTGCTGTAGGACTGCACCGTGGTCGCGTCGACCTTGATCACGCGCTCGATCGGCCACGGCAGCTTGAAGTTCGGACCGGGCTGCATCACCCGGGCCACTTCGCCGAAGCGCAACACCACGCCGCGCTGGGTTTCACCCACAAGCACGAAGCAGTTGAGCAGCAGCACGATGACCACGACGACCGCGATCCAGCGCAGCGGATTGCCGCTCCCGAAACCGCCGCCGAAGAGCCCGCGGAACTGGTCGAGGATGCGGTCGAAACCACCGCCACCGCCGCGTCCCCCACGTCCACCACCGCCGCCGGTACGGCGTGGCGGCCACGGATTGCGGTCGCCCTGATTCCCCGAGCCCTTGCGGTCGGGAGAATCGTTGTCCTTGTTGTTGCCGGGAATGTTCCAGGCCATGCCTGCTCCAGTTCTGGGCGCGCAGCCTGCGTCGGCGCGGCGCGGGGGTCGCATAGTCTAACCGGCTGGCGCCTCTCTCAGGCGACGCCGGCCGGCTCTCGCTGTCCTGCGTATGCACGTATGCCACGGCAGGGGTGACGGGAAGGCCGCCATTGTCGGCGGCGCCCGGGGATGCGGCGGGAGCCGGCAGCCCGGCAGGCCGGTACGGCCGGAAAACACCGGTTTCGACGGGCAGGCCGAGGCGGCCCGCCCGAACTGCCGGTCAGCCGAACTCGTCCTCGTCGGGCGGCAGCAGCGCGCGCAGGAGTTCGCCGTTCTCCTGGGAGGCCAGGCGCGCGGCATCGGCATGGGCCAGATCCACCTGCAGCAGCCAGCCGTCTTCGTCCAGCGTCTCGGTGCGCACGCCTTCGAGCGCGTGCAGCCGCGCGTGCAGGCGGCCCGCTTCGGGTGGCAGGCGGACTTCACCGACGATGCGGCGGATTCCGAGGCGACGTCCCAGCGCATGGGAGAGCAGATCGAGGCCCAGCCCGTCGCGCGCCGAGATCCAAACACTCTCGCGCACGGCATCGTCGGAGAGCGCATTGGGATCGAGGTCGTAGCGCGGCGTGGCGCCTTCGATGCGGTCGATCTTGTTGAACACCAGCAGCTGCGGAAGATCGCCGGCGCCGATTTCGCCCAGCACCGCGTCCACCTGGGCGATGCGCTCGTTGCGCAACGGATCGGCCGCATCGATGACGTGCAGCAGCAGGTCGGCCTCGCGTGCCTCGCTCAGGGTGGAGCGGAACGCGGCGACGAGTTCGTGCGGCAGGTCGCGGACGAAGCCGACCGTGTCGGCCAGCACCACGCTCCCGCCCGACAGGTCCACGCGGCGCACGGTGGGATCGAGCGTCGCGAAGAGCTGGTCAGCCGCGTAGGCGTCCGCGCCGGAAAGCGTGTTGAACAGTGTCGACTTGCCGGCGTTGGTGTAGCCGACCAGGGCGACGCGCGGCATTTCGCTGCGCACGCGGGCGCGGCGCATCTGGGTCCGCTGCACCTCCACCTTTTCCAGCCGCGCCTGCAGTTGCTCGAGCCGCTTCTGCAGCAGCCGACGGTCGGTCTCGAGCTGGGTTTCGCCAGGGCCGCGCAGGCCGATCGAACCACCGCGCTGGCGCTCCAGATGGGTCCAGCCGCGCACCAGGCGCGTGGCCATGTGCCGCAGCTGCGCCAGCTCGACCTGCAGCTTGCCTTCGTGGCTGCGGGCGCGCTGGGCGAAGATGTCGAGGATCAGCCCGGTGCGGTCGACCACGCGGCGCTCGAGATATTTCTCGAGGTTGCGTTCCTGGCCGGGCGATAGCCGGTGGTTGACGAGAATGAGATCGGCGCCGGTGGCATCGGCTGCCGCCTTCACCTCTTCGAGCTTGCCGCTGCCGAACAGCGTGGCGGCGTTGGGCTTGTCGATGCGGGCGGGGATGACCGCGGCTACGTTGGCGCCGGCCGAGCGTGCCAGCTCGGAGAATTCCTCCAGGGCACCCTCGTCGGCCGGCCCGTGCGCATGGGGCTGGATCAGCAGCGCGTTTTCACCCTTGCGGGAGCGTTCGAACAAAGTGTTTATCTACCTCTGGCTCTGGGTCAGTCGGCGGTCTCGCCCGCCGCGTCGTCCCCGCCCTCGCCATCGGAGGACTGGACGAAGCCGCCGCCGGGCGCGACGCGCACATTGCGCGCAGGCACCACGGTGGAGATCGCGTGCTTGTAGACCATCTGGCTCACGGTATTGCGCAGCAACACCACGAACTGATCGAAGGATTCGATCGTGCCCTGCAGTTTGATGCCGTTGACGAGGTAAATCGAGACGGGAACGCGCTCACGGCGCAGTGCGTTCAGGAAAGGGTCCTGCAAAGATTGCCCCTTGGACATGGTGTTTCCCCAGCGTGGTTGTTGTTGTTATGTGCCTGACAGCGGGGCCGACGCCCGCTCCCCGGGTCGCCGACCGGCCGATGGTACACAACCGGCGGGCCGTCCGCGCAACATCGCAGAGGCGGGGCGCCGCACCGGATCGGGGACGTGATCGCGATCCGGTATCGCGGCCGGAAAGGGCCGCCTGCCAGCGCCCGTCCGCAGACCCGCCACCGACTTTCACCCCGGGCGTCGGCCCAGGAATGCAGCGACCTCCGCGTCCAGCGCGTCGCGCTGGACCGCCGGGTCGAACAGGCGCGCGCCGCTACGGCCGCGCAGCCAGGTGAACTGACGCTTGGCCAGCTGCCGGGTTGCGGCGATGCCGCGTTCGCGGAACATGGCGGCGTCGCCCTGCCCGTCGAGAAACTCCCAGGCCTGGCGGTAGCCGACCGCGCGGATCGCGGGCAGCTCCAGCGGCGCCGGGTGCGCCTGCAGTTCCGGCATGGCGCGCAGGCGCCGCACCTCGTCGAGGAACCCTGCGGCGAGCATCGCGTCGAACCGCGCGGCAATGCGCGCATGCAGGATGGCGCGGTCGGCCGGCGCGATCGCCAGCGACAGCACCTGTGCCGGGAACGGCGGCGATTCGGTGGGGCGTCGTTGCCACTCGCTGATCGGGATGCCGGTAAGCCGATGGACCTCCAGCGCACGCTGGATGCGTTGCGCATCGCCCGGCTTGATACGCGCGGCGGCTTCGGCATCGATTGTTTCCAGCCGGGCATGCAGTGCGGACCAGCCCAGCTCGGCCGCCTCGGCGGCGATCGCGGCGCGGGTCGCCGGGTCGGCCTCGGGCATCGGCGACAGACCATCGAGCAGGGCCGCGAAATAAAGCCCGGTGCCGCCGGCGAGGATCGGCACCCGGCCACGGTGAAGGATCTCCTCGACCGCGCGACGCGCGTCGGCGGCAAACTCCGCGGCCGAATAGCTTTGCCAGGGATCGCGCAGGTCGAGCATGTGGTGCGGCACGCGCCTGCGCTCGGCGGCATCCGGCTTGGCCGCGCCGATGTCGAGGCCGCGGTAAACCAGCGCCGAATCGACGCTGACGATCTCTCCGCCGAAGCGCTCGGCCCAGTCGAGCGCGAGCGCGGTCTTGCCCGACGCAGTGGGCCCCATCAGCACGATGGCGCGCGCGCGATCGGCGGCATCGTCGCCACTCATGCGCAGGTCCTGGCGGCACACGCGCCGAACATGCTCAGTACCCGGTTTCCCTCAGCGACCGGCGCACCTGCTCGTGGGTGGCCCGCACGTTCTGCGAAGGGGCATTGTCGAGCAGGCTCACGACGATGATCGCCAGCAGTCCGATCGCGAACCCCGGCACGATTTCGTAGAGGTTCGAGCCCATGCGCTCGACCGCGATCTGCTTCCACGCCACCACCGTGACCGCGCCGAGCACCATGCCCGCCAGGGCGCCATTGCGGGTCATGCGCCCCCAGAACAGCGACATCAGCACCACCGGACCGAACGCTGCCCCGAAGCCTGCCCAGGCATAGGAGACGAGTCCGAGCACTCGGCTCTCCGGATCGCGCGCCAGCCACAGCGCGACGAGTGCCACAAGCAGCACGCTCGCCCGACCGATCCACATCAGCTCGCGCTGGCCGGCGGCGGGACGCACGAAACCGCGATAGAAATCCTCCGAAAGCACGCTCGAGCACACGAGCAGCTGGCTCGACAGCGTGCTCATCACCGCGGCGAGGATCGCCGACAGGATCACGCCGGCCACCCAGGGATTGAACAGCAGCTCGACGAGGGTGATGAACACCCGCTCGGCATTGGCTTCGACCGGCCCGGCGACTTCCGGGTGCTGCTGGAAATACGCGATGCCGAGGAAACCGACCAGCAACGCGCCGAGCAGGCACAGGATCATCCAGGTCATGCCGATCCGGCGCGCGGCCGGAATGGTGTGCACGCTGTCGGCCGCCATGAAGCGCGCCAGGATGTGCGGCTGACCGAAGTAGCCCAGCGCCCATGCGAACAGCGAGATCAGCCCCACCGCGCCGAGCGCGCCATCGCGGGTCCACGACAGCCGCGTGGCATCGACGCTCCGGATCAGCTCGATGCTCGACTCGAAGCCGCCGGTGTTCATGTAGACGATCACCGGCGCGAGCAGCAGGGCGAACAGCATCAGCGTGCCCTGGGCCACATCGGTCCAGCTCACCGCGAGAAACCCGCCGATCAGCGTATAGAGGATGGTCACCGCAGCGCCCCACCAGATCGCCTGCGCATACGGCAGCCCGAACACGCTCTCGAACAGGCGCGCGCCGGCGACCACGCCCGAGGCGCAGTACACGGCGAAGAACACCAGGATCACCAGCGCCGAGAACACGCGCAGCAGACGGCTGCGGTCCTCGAAGCGATGGGTGAAGAAGTCGGGCAACGTCAGCGCGTTGCCGGTGCGCTCGGTGTAGACGCGCAGCGGGCCGGCGACATACCGCCAGTTGAGATACGCACCGGCGATCAGGCCGATCGCGATCCAGGACTCCGATACGCCGCCCAGGTACATGGCGCCGGGCAGGCCCATCAGCAGCCAGCCGCTCATGTCGGAGGCGCCGGCGGAGAGCGCGGTGACGCCGGGACCGAGGCTTCGCCCACCCAGGATGTAATCGTCGAAGTTGCGCGTCGAGCGCCACGCGACGACGCCGATCAGCACCATGGCGAGCAGGTAGATCACGAACGTCACGATCAGCGGCGTGCTGGCAGTCATCATTGGAATCTGTCCCCTCCTGAAACGAACGGCCGCCCTGGCGGGCGGCGCGAAACTGACGGCACAGGGTAACGCATCGTTCTGCCGGCGTAGGCTGGGGCGCCCGGTTTCAGGCGTCGTCGGGCCAGCTGATTACAGGCCTGGCGGACGCAGCGCGCGGTACCGGCACGGCGGCGACCGCGGCCCAGATCCTGAGCGCATCGACCGTCTCGGCGACGTCGTGCACGCGCACCAGGCGCGCGCCGTTCTGCACCGCGATCAGGTGCGCGGCCACCGAGCCGGACACGCGTTCGGCCGGCACTTCGCGTCCGGTGAGTTCGCCGATGCTGCGCTTGCGCGACAACCCGGCGAGCACCGGCACGCCCAGTTCGGCGAAACGCTGGAGCTGCGCCAGCAGCGTCATGTTGTGGGCCGTGGTCTTGCCGAACCCGAAACCGGGATCGACAAGGATGTGTCTGCGTGCAATCCCCGCCATCTCGGCGGTGAAGATCCGCTCGGCGAGGAAGCGATGCACATCGCCGACCACATCGTCGTACTGCGGCGCATCCTGCATGTCGCGCGGCTCGCCGAGCATGTGCATCAGCACGACCGGCACGCCAAGCGACGCGGCCGCCTCGAGCGCGCCCTCGCGGCGCAGGCCGTAGACGTCGTTGATCATGCCTGCGCCGGCCGCGACCGCCGACCGCATGACTTCCGGCTTGGACGTGTCGATGCTGATCGGCAGCGCCGTGCGTGCGCGCAGACCTTCGATCACCGGCAGCACGCGCCGCAGCTCTTCAGCCACGGGCACTTCGTCAGCGCCGGGCCGCGTCGATTCGCCGCCGACATCGAGGATGTCGGCGCCCTCCTCCGCAAGCCGCACGCCATGCGCGATCGCCGCCTCGGCGTCCACGTGGGCGCCCTCGCCGGAGAACGAATCCGGCGTGACATTGACGATGCCCATGACACGTGGCGCGTCGAGACGCAGCACGCGGCCGTTGCAGTCGAGCTGGAGCGCAGTGTCGAACATCATCGGTTCCTCGGATTCATTACATGGAGTGTCGCCGGCGCCCCGGGCCGGACGCGAGTCCGATCGCGATGCAGCACAGCCGGTCAGACGTCGCAACCACGACGATGCCGATGATCAGACCTGGGCCACTGGCCGCAGTCACTCATGAAGCGGATGAGTTCGGCGGGCCTCGGCCATCCCGGATTCGTCAGCGCGCACGAGAGCGGACTCTGGGCGCTCGCGCAGGATGTCGCAAGCGGAGACGCCCTGGAACGAGAAAGGCCAGGAGCGATCCTGGCCTTTCTCTCGAAGCAATGGCGGGCGTATCAGGCCTGCGCGGCGGGACCACCGATCGGCGGCGGTACCGGGCGGCTTCCGCCGGCATCGCCATCGCCGCCCTTGCCGGTATTGGACTTGCCCCAGCCCATCGGCGGCGGCGGATCGCGGCCTTCCATGATCGCGTCGATCTGCGGCACGTCGATGGTTTCGTACTCGAGCAACAGCTTCGCCATCGCATGCAGCTTGTCGATGTTCGCGGTCAGGATCTCGGTCGTGCGCTGGTAGGCCTTGTCGAGGATGGTCCGCACCACTTCATCGATCTGACGCGCGGTGTCGTCGGACACCGACTTGTGCTGGGTCACCGAACGACCGAGGAAGACCTCGTCGTCCTCCTCGCCATAGGCGATCGGCCCGAGCTCGTCCGACAGACCCCACTTGGTGACCATGTTGCGGGCCATCTTGGTCGCCCGCTCGATGTCGTTGGACGCACCGGTGGTGACCTTGTTGCCGCCGAAGACCAGCTCCTCGGCAACGCGCCCGCCATAGAGCGAGCACAGCTGCGATTCGATCGCTACACGGTTCATCGAATAGCGATCGCCCTCGGGCAGATACATCGTGACGCCCAGCGCGCGGCCACGCGGAATGATGGTGACCTTGTAGACGGGATCGTGCTCGGGAACCAGGCGACCGACGATGGCGTGACCTGCCTCGTGATACGCGGTCAGCGTCTTTTCGTCCTCGCTCATCGCCATCGACCGGCGCTCGGCGCCCATCAGGATCTTGTCGCGCGCGCGGTCGAAGTGGTCCATGCGGACGTCCTTCGCGTTCTCGCGCGCCGCGAACAGCGCGGCTTCGTTGACGAGGTTGGCCAGGTCCGCGCCCGAGAAGCCGGGCGTGCCGCGCGCGATGACCAGCGGCTGCACGTCTTCGTCCAGCGGCACCTTGCGCATGTGCACCTTGAGGATCTGCTCGCGACCCTTGACGTCCGGCAGACCCACGACGACCTGGCGGTCGAAACGGCCCGGGCGCAGCAGCGCCGGATCGAGCACGTCCGGGCGGTTGGTCGCAGCGACCACGATCACGCCCTCGCCACCCTCGAAGCCGTCCATCTCGACCAGCAACTGGTTGAGGGTCTGCTCGCGCTCGTCGTGGCCACCACCGAGCCCCGCGCCGCGATGACGGCCGACGGCATCGATCTCGTCGATGAAGATGATGCAAGGCGCCTGCTTCTTCGCCTGCTCGAACATGTCGCGCACACGGCTTGCGCCGACGCCGACGAACATCTCGACGAAGTCGGAACCCGAGATCGAGAAGAACGGCACCTTGGCCTCGCCGGCGATCGCCTTGGCGAGCAGCGTCTTGCCGGTACCGGGCGGGCCGACCATCAGCACGCCGCGCGGAATCTTGCCGCCGAGCTTCTGGAAGCGCGAGGGATCGCGCAGGAATTCGACGAGTTCGGAAACTTCCTCCTTGGCCTCGTCGCAACCGGCAACGTCGGCGAAGGTGATCTTGGTCTGTTCTTCGCTGAGCAGCTTTGCGCGCGACTTGCCGAAGGACATCGCGCCCTTGCCGCCACCCTGCTGCATCTGCCGCATCATGAAGAACCAGAAGCCGATGATCAGTGCCACCGGCAACAGCTGGATCAGGATGTAGCCCAGCGAGATGCCGCTCGACGGCGGCGCCTGGTCGATCGCGACGTTGTGGTTCATCAGGTCGTCGATCATGCGGTCATCGCGACGCGGCGCGATCACGGTGCCGGTCTGTCCGCCCTTGCTCTGGAAGGTGATCGTGCGCTCGTCCTCGGCAATCTTCACCGAGCCGATCTGGTCGCGACGCACCTGTTCCATGAACTGCGAGTACTGGACTTCCTGGCCACCTGCGCCGGTTCTGGGGCTGAAGCTCTGGAAGATCACCATCAGTACGACGGCGACAACCACCCAGAGCAGCAGATTTTTGACCAGATCGTTCATGTTCGGGAATTCTCGTGAAGAGTCTTGTAGACCGGATTCATGCTACTTCATCGTCGCCAGCTTGCCCTGCGCCAACGCGTAGACCTCGGGCGAGCGCTGGCGGGACGCCGCCGGCTTGCGGATCGACAGTTTCGTGTAACGCCGCCTCAGGTCGCGCACGTAGGCATCGAAGTCGGTGCCCTGGAACAGCTTGATCAGGAACGTACCGCCGATACGCAGGTGGTTGTCGGCGAAATCCATCGCCAGCTCGGCCAGATGCATGGCGCGCGGCTGGTCGACAGCATCGATACCACTCTTGTTGGGGGCCATGTCCGACAACACAAGGTCGACCTGGCTGCCGCCGAGTGAAGACTCCAGCGCCGAGAGGACCGCATCCTCGCGGAAATCGCCGTGAAGGAACTCCACACCGGCGAGCGAGGGCATTTCCAGAATGTCGAGCGCGATCACCCGGCCGGTATCGCCCAGTGCATGCCGGACCCACTGGGACCAGCCGCCGGGGGCGGCGCCCAGGTCCACGACGACCATCCCGGGCCTGAGCAGACGGTCGCGCTCCACCAGCTCCTCGAGCTTGTAGGCCGCGCGCGAGCGCAGGCCTTCGGCCTGGGCCTTCTTCACGAACGGGTCGGAGAAATGTTCCTTGAGCCAACGCTGGCTGCTTTTACTGCGGGAGGCCATCGACAACTCGGGCGGGCGGAACGGGGGCGTCCCGCGACCATGATATCCTGCCGCCCGCTTTCATTCTCCAGACCGGTTCATCCATGAGTAACGTCCTGACCGCTGCCCAGACCCGTTTTCTGCGCGGCCAGGCCCATGGCATCAAGGCCATGTTGCAGGTGGGCGGCAAAGGCATCACCGATTCGCTGATCGCCGAGATCGACGCCGCGCTCGAGCACCACGAGCTGATCAAGGTCAAGGTCGGTGCGACCGACCGGGAAGCCCGCGACGCGATGATCGACGACCTCGCAAGCCGGACCGGCGCGGCACTCGTGCAGCGAATCGGCCATGTCGCCATCCTGTATCGCCAGAGCAAGGACCGCCGCCAGATCGTGCTGCCGCGGACCTGATCTCCCGAGTAGGAGTCAACCATATGCAGTTGAATCTCGAGACGCCGGATTTCGATTTCGTTCTGCGTGGTGCGGACGGACGCGTGGCGCTGGTCAACGATCGGCGCCTGAGCAGAAGCTTCATCGTCTCGGCGCGCACCCTGGTCGAGGACTGGCCGGTGACCGATGTCCGCACGCTGGAAGTAGCCGCGCTGGCGCCACTGCTGGCGCTGGAGCCGGAAGTGGTGATCATCGGCACCGGCGCAAGCCAGGCGTTTCCGCCACCGGCCACCATGGCCGCGTGCCTGTCGCAGGGCATCGGCCTGGAAGCGATGACCAACGCCGCCGCCGCGCGCACGTTCAATGTGCTCGCCGGTGAGGGCCGACGGGTGGTCGCTGCATTCGTGCTGGAAGGCGCGCCCCTCGCCGAGCCCGACAACGGCTGAGGCGCAGCCGCCGGGCTTGCCAGTTCCCCCGGACGAATCGCCACCCCCTCCGTATCCGGATGCAGGCGCATAGCCCTGAGCTTCCAGCCAGCCCCGCGCGAAAGGGCGGGAAACCTGTCTAATGCGCCCGGATGGCGGTCGGAGCCAGGCATCGCGCGAGCGCGGCTCAAGACGAGCAGCCCGGGGCTCCTCTCCCCTTGCAACGACCCCTCCCGCACGGCTGCGGTCGCGCGTTCGCGGCACCTGTCGCGCCCGACCGGCGCGGCGAGCGCCGGACCAACGAAGCTGTCGCAGATGAAACGGCACACGCGGTGCGACCCGCGCGGGACGTGGCCTTGGCGCTGCGGTCAGCGCGCCGGCAGGTACGACATCGGATCGACCGGCTTGCCGTTGTAGCGGATCTCGAAATGCAGCATGTCGCGCGCCGCGCCGGTCCGGCCGAGCTCGGCAATCTGCTGTCCGGCACGCACGCGCTCGCCTTCGTTGACCTTGCGCGAGCGGTTGTGGCCATAGGCGGTGAGCCACTGTTCGTCATGCTTGACGATGATCAGCTCGCCGTAGCCCACGAGGCCCGCACCGGAATAGACGACCACGCCATCGGCGGCCGCATTGACCGCCTGCCCCGACGTGCCGGCGATATCGATGCCCTGCTTGGTGGGATCGTTGGCGACATAGCGGCCGACGACCTGGCCGGCCGTGGGCCACTGCCAGTTGAAGGGGCTTCGCGCGGGCGGTGCGGCCGGCGCCTGCGGCCGGGACTGCGTGGGCTGGACCGGCGGGCGCTGCACGCTGGCGGTGCCGCTCGTGGCTGGTCGTGCCGGCGCGGAGGTGCCGCCACCGGGATACAGGCGCAGGCGCTGGCCCGGATAGATCGTGTACGGCGGGCGGATGTTGTTCCAGGTCGCGAGATCCAGCGCACTGATGCCGTTGCTGGTGGCCAGGCGGTACACGGTGTCGCCGCGCTGCACGGTGACCGATTGCCCCGGCCGGGGCGTGGACGTCGGCGCGGCACTGCCGCCCTCGCGGATCACACGGCTGCTTCCGCAGGCCGAAAGCAGTCCAACCAACAACAAGACAACCAGCATCCTCATCCACGCATCTCCAACCAGACCAGTCCGACGACCGCAAGGCCCACCATCAACCAGCCAAGCCATTCGATGTAACGCTTGAGCACCGGCTCGAACTTCGCGCCGCCCCAAGCCATCAAGCCGGCCACCAGAAAGAACCGCATCCCCCGGCCCAGCAGCGAACCGACGAGGAACGGTAGCAGGCCGACTCCCAGCGAACCCGACGCGATGGTGAATACCTTGTAGGGAATCGGCGTGAACCCGGCGAGGAACACGAACAGCAGGCCGTGCTCAAGGAACAACGCCTGGACGCGCTCGAACGCCGGCTCCCAGCCCATGCTCACGATCCACGGCCACGCCAGATCGAGCGCGAAATGTCCGAGCACGTAACCCAGCAGGCCGCCGGCCACCGATGCGAGCGTGCACAGCAGCGCAAAGCGCCACCAGGCCTTCGGCTGGGCCAGCGCCATGGGGGCAAGCATGACGTCCGGCGGAATCGGGAAGATCACCGATTCGGCCGCGCTCATCGCGGTGAGATAGCGTGGTGCGTGACGATGGCGTGCCCACGAAAGTGTGAGGTCGTACATCCTTGCGAACAGCCGCATCAGTCCACGTATCCGGAGAGGAGCGGCACGAACGCGACGGCCGCCACGTCCTCTTGTTCGATATGGCCGTCGGCATCCTTGCGCAGCACCAGCAGCCGCTGCGCGCCCTGCGCGCCGACCGGGGCGACCAGGGTGCCGCCGACCGCCAGCTGCGCACTCAACGCCTCCACCAGCGCCGGGCCCGCAGCGGTGACGATGATCCCGTCGAAAGGCCCGTTCTCGGGCCAGCCGATGCGGCCGTCGTCGTGCTTGCTGCGGATGTTGAGACCCAGCGAGCGGAAGCGCTTGCGCGCGACGCGCAGCAGTTCGCCGATCCTCTCGACCGTGTGCACCTCGATGCCCAGCGCGGCGAGGATCGTCGCCTGGTAGCCCGAGCCGGTACCGACCTCGAGCACCTTGCCCGGCATGCCATGGGCAAGCAACGCCTCGGTCATCCGCGCGACTACCCATGGCTGCGAGATCGTCTGTCCGTGGCCGATCGGCAGCGCGGTGTCCTCGTAGGCGCGCGTGGCCAGCGCCTCATCGACGAACAGGTGCCGGGGCACGGTACGGATCGCATTGAGGACCCGCTCGTCGGTGATGCCGCCGCCCGGATGCGCACCATCGCGCAGGCGCTCGATCAACCGGTCGCGTACGCGCTGCGAGGTCATCCCGACGCCGATCGCCTCGGGCTGCAATCGCAAACGCATGGTCATGCCCGGGTCGCCTTCAGGTCGGCTTCCAGGCCGCCGACCCAGCTGGCGACGTGCTCGAGCGCCTGATAACGGGTCAGGTCGACATGGATCGGCGTGATCGCGATGTGCCGCGTGCGCACCGCGTGGAAGTCGGTGCCCGGGCCGGCGTCCTGCTCGGGACCGGCCGCGCCGATCCACCACCAGGTCCGACCGCGCGGATCGTCGATCGCGGTACAGGGGCCGGCGCGGTGCCGGTTGCCCAGACGCGTGACCTCGAAGCCTGAGAGTTCTTCCCAGGGCACATCGGGCACGTTCACGTTGAGGATGGTGTCGGCCGGCAACGGGTCGGCCTTCAGCCGCGCGACGATCTCCACCGCGGCCCGTGCGGCCGTTTCGTAGTGGTTGCCTTCGTGGTCGCGCGTGACCAGCGAGACCGCAACCGCCGGCAGCCCCAGGAAGCGCCCTTCCATCGCCGCGGCGACAGTGCCCGAATAGATCACGTCGTCGCCGAGGTTGGCGGTGTTGTTGATACCCGACACGACGATATCGGGTTCACGATCGAGTAGTCCGGTGATCGCCACATGCACGCAGTCGGTCGGCGTGCCATGCACGCGCCAGGTGCGGTCATCGAGCTGCACGGTCCGCAAGGGCATGTCCAGGGTCAGCGAGTTGCTCGCACCCGAGCGGTCGCGGTCGGGCGCCACCACGAGCACCTCATGGCCCGCATCGCGCAGGCCCTGGGCCAGGATCCGGATTCCGGGGGCGTCGACGCCGTCGTCGTTGCTGACCAGTACGCGCATGAACTGTTCTACGGACCCCGAGCCGACGGACAAGACGCGCATGATAACGGATGCATCCACCCCACCCCACCTCGATCCGGCACAGCGCTGCGCGCATGCGCGCGCTTCGCTAGGCTAGACGCATGCAACGTGGCCGCCACCGCTCCGATCCGCCCCCTCCGCCATCGATCGATGACGACGACGCTGCGCTGTTCCGCAATGCGATCGGCCCGGTGCGCGAGCTGCCCGCGGCGCCGCTGCCACCGCAGTCACCCAAGCCACGGCCGTCGACACGGATGGCCGAACGAGACGATGCGCAGGCGCGCAGCGAATTCAGGCAACTGCTCGACGGGCCCCTGCTGCACGCCGGCGATTCCATGCAGTACCGCCGCGAGGAAATCGCGCCGCGCGTGCTGCGGCGCCTCGGACGCGGCGAGTACGCGGCCCAGGAAGAGCTCGACCTGCATCACAGCGATGCACAGCAGGCGACCGCCCTGCTGCGGCTGTTCCTGCGTGACGCGGTCGACGCCGGTGTCGGTTGCGTGCGCATCATCCATGGCAAGGGGCTGAACTCCTCGCCGGATGCACCGATCCTCAAGAATCTCGTCGACCGGCTGCTGCGCCAGCGCGCCGACGTCCTCGCCTTCCACACCGCGCCTGGCGGCCAGGGCGGTACGGGGGCGGTACTCGTACTGCTGAGGCCGCGTCGCTGAGCCTCGCCCCGTCCTGGCGGACCGGCATGCCAGGCGCAGGCAAACGAGCAAAAAAAGGGCTGCAGTCGCCTGCAGCCCCTTGGATATCCGGGGCCAGCCCGGTCAGTGTTTCACGCGGGTCCGCTTTGCTTCGGCCCGCGGCACCACCTTGCGGGGTGCCTTGCGCGGCGTGTCGGCCTTCTGCCCCGGGGGTGGCGGCAGCGGACGCTCGAGCGCGAGATCAAGAACCTCGTCGATGTACTTCACCGGCACGATTTTCATCCCTGCGGTGACGTTCTTCGGGATGTCGGCCAGATCCTTGCGGTTTTCCTCGGGAATGATCACGGTCTTGATGCCGCCGCGCAGCGCGGCGAGCAGCTTCTCCTTCAGGCCGCCGATCGCCGTCACCCGGCCGCGCAGGGTGATCTCGCCGGTCATCGCCACGTCCGCGCGCACCGGGATCTTGGTCAGCAACGACACCAGCGTCGTCGCCATCGCGATACCCGCGCTCGGACCGTCCTTCGGTGTTGCGCCATCGGGCACGTGGACGTGGATGTCGTGCTTCTGCAGCACTTCGAGTTCCACGCCCAGGCGCTCGGCGCGCGAGCGCACCACGGACATCGCTGCCGACGCCGATTCCTTCATCACGTCACCGAGCTGGCCGGTGAGGATCAGCTGGCCCTTGCCCGGCACCTGCGTCGCCTCGATCTGCAGCAGGTCGCCGCCGACTTCCGTCCATGCCAGGCCCGTCACCAGGCCGACCTCGTTGTCCTGCTCGGCGCGACCGAAGTCGTAACGCTGCACGCCCAGGTACTTGTCGAGGTTCTTCTCCGTCACCTTGACCGTGCGCACGCCCTTGGCCTTGCCCTTCACCGGACCCGCGAGCGCGATCTCCTTGACCACCTTGCGGCAGATCTTGGCGATCTCCCGCTCGAGGTTGCGCACACCCGACTCACGCGTGTAGTAGCGCACGATGTCGCGGATCGCGCCTTCCGAGACGGTCAGCTCGCTGTCGCGCAGGCCATTGGCCTTGAGCTGCTTGGGCAGCAGGTAACGCATCGCGATATTGAGCTTCTCGTCCTCGGTGTAGCCGGGAATACGGATCACTTCCATGCGATCGAGCAGCGGCCCGGGAATATTGAGCGAGTTCGAGGTCGCCACGAACATCACTTCGGACAGGTCGAGATCGACCTCGAGATAATGGTCGTTGAAGGTGTGGTTCTGTTCGGGATCGAGCACCTCCAGCAGCGCCGACGCGGGATCGCCGCGGAAGTCCATCGACATCTTGTCGATCTCGTCGAGCAGGAACAGCGGGTTCTTGGTGCCGACCTTGTTCATGCTCTGCACGATGCGGCCCGGCATCGAGCCGACATAGGTGCGGCGATGCCCACGGATCTCCGCCTCGTCGCGCACGCCACCCAGCGCCATGCGGGTGAACTTGCGATTGGTCGCCTTGGCGATCGACTGGCCGAGCGATGTCTTGCCGACGCCCGGCGGACCGACCAGGCACAGGATCGCGCCCTTCATCTGCTTCACGCGGGTCTGCACCGCCAGGTACTCGAGGATGCGGTCCTTGACCTTTTCCAGGCCGTAGTGGTCGGCATCGAGCACGTCCTGCGCGGCCTTGAGGTCCTTGCGCACCTTGCTGCGCTTCTTCCACGGCACGCCCAGCAGCCAGTCGAGATAGTTGCGCACGACCGACGCTTCGGCCGACATCGGCGGCATCTGCTTGAGCTTGTTGAACTCGGCCTTGGCCTTGGTCTCGACCGCCTTGGGCATGCCCGCCTCTGCGATCTTGCGTGCGATCTCGTCGATGTCGCTCGGCGCTTCGTCGATCTCGCCCAGCTCCTTCTGGATCGCCTTCATCTGCTCGTTGAGGTAGTACTCGCGCTGCGACTTCTCCATCTGCGACTTCACGCGGCCGCGGATGCGCTTTTCCATCTGCTGCACGTCGATCTCGCCGTCGACGAAGCCGACCAGCAGCTCGAGGCGGTCGGCGGTGTCGGTCGCTTCGAGCAGACGCTGCTTGTCGGCCAGACGCACGCCCAGGTGGGCGGCGATGGTGTCGGCCAGGCGGCCGGGCTCGTCGATCCCCGCCAGCGTCTGCAGCAGCTCGGGCGGCAACTTGCGGTTGGTCTTGACGTACTGCTCGAACAGGCTCATCAGCGAGCGCGCGATGGCTTCGACCTCGCGGGGTTCGCGGCCTTCGACCGGCGGGATCGCCACGCCGCTGCCCACGAGCGCGCCATCATGCTCGCGGATGTCGCGGAGGCGCACGCGCTCGGTACCCTCGACCAGCACCTTGATCGTGCCGTCGGGCAGCTTGAGCAGCTGCAGGACGGTTGCCAGCGTGCCGATCTGGTGGAGATCTTCCTCGGTGGGATCGTCGATCTCGGCCGACTTCTGCGCGACCAGCAGGATGCGCTTGTCGGCCTCCATCGCCATGTCGAGCGCGCGGATGGACTTGTCGCGACCGACGAACAACGGGATGACCATGTGCGGAAACACGACGACATCGCGCAGCGGCAGGACCGGCAGTTCGTGGGTTTCGGGAGTGCTGCGGGGGCTCATCATCCTTCCTCATCTGTCGCCGCCCCGACGGGGCGGCCTCGGTGGCTTGCAGCCACCCTGGCATCGTTTATGGGGCGCCGCTGGACAGGATGCAAGCGCCTCCCGCGTGACGCGGATACGAAAAACGCCGCGTGCCTGGGGCACGCGGCGCTTCGTGGCGCGGCTGGTGTCTTCCCAGCCTGAATGACGCGACATCGGAACGTATCGTTCCGACCCCGTATCAGTCGCCGGAGGCGATCTTCTGCTCGGGAGCCGGTGTTTCGTAGATCAGGTACGGTTCCGACTTGTGCTCGATGACCGATTCGTCGACGACCACCTTGCTGACATTCTCCAGCGAGGGCAGGTCATACATCGTGTCGAGCAGCACCGATTCGACGATGGTACGCAGACCTCGCGCACCGGTCTTGCGCTTGATCGCCTTCTTGGCGATGGCGGTCAGCGCGTCGGGACGGAATTCCAGCTCCACGCCCTCCATCTCGAAGAGCTTCTTGAACTGCTTGCTGATGGCGTTCTTGGGCTCGGTGAGGATCTGGATCAGCGCCGCTTCGTCCAGCTCCTCGAGCGTCGCCACGACCGGCAGGCGACCGACGAACTCGGGAATCAGACCGAACTTGATCAGATCCTCCGGCTCGACATCAGCCAGCACCTTGCCGACTTCCGCCTTGCGTTCGGAACTCTTGAGCTTGGCGCCGAAGCCGATGCCGCTGGCGTCGGTGCTGCGCGCCTGGATCACCTTGTCCAGGCCCGCGAACGCGCCGCCGACGATGAACAGGATGTTCTTGGTATCGACCTGCAGGAATTCCTGCTGCGGATGCTTGCGCCCGCCCTGCGGCGGCACAGACGCAACCGTGCCTTCGATCAGCTTCAGCAGCGCCTGTTGGACGCCCTCGCCCGAAACGTCGCGGGTGATCGACGGGTTCTCGCTCTTGCGGGAGATCTTGTCGATCTCGTCGATGTACACGATGCCCTGCTGCGCCTTCTCGGCGTCGTAGTCGCACTTCTGCAGCAGCTTCTGGATGATGTTCTCGACGTCCTCGCCGACGTAACCGGCCTCGGTCAGCGTCGTCGCGTCAGCCATCGTGAACGGCACGTTGAGCAGCCGTGCCAGCGTTTCCGCGAGCAGCGTCTTGCCCGAACCGGTCGGTCCGATCAGCAGGATGTTGGACTTGGCCAGTTCGACCTCGTCATTCTTGCTGCGGCTCTCGATGCGCTTGTAGTGGTTGTACACAGCCACCGCGAGCGTCTTCTTCGCGCGGCGCTGGCCGATCACGTACTGGTCGAGCACCTCGAGGATCTCGCGCGGCTTGGGCAGCGAGCTGCGCGCGGACTGCGCCTTCTCCTCGAGCTCCTCGCGAATGATGTCGTTGCAGAGCTCAACGCACTCATCGCAGATGAACACGCTGGGACCCGCAATCAGCTTGCGCACCTCATGCTGGCTCTTTCCGCAGAAGGAGCAGTAGAGGATCTTGTTGCTGTCGCCGGAACGACCCTGACGGTCTTCGCTCATGCCTTGGCCAAATCTGTATTTCGGTTTCGTTTCGAGAATAGCACAGCGTCCGGCGCGCCTTGTCGGGCGCCGGCGCTATGCATATGCCTGATGAATCAAGCGCTTGGCGGATTCACCCGGCGGTAATGGTCTCGTCGGGACGACGCTCGAGCACCTGGTCGACCAGACCGTACTCACGCGCGGCGTGGGCACTCTTGAAGTTGTCGCGCTCGGTGTCGCGGGCGATCGTCTCGAACGGCTGGCCGGTGTGATGGGCCATGATCTCGTTCAGGCGCTGCTTCATCGACAGGATTTCCTTCGCATGGATGTCGATGTCGGTCGCCTGACCCTGGAAGCCGCCGAGCGGCTGGTGGATCATCACGCGCGAGTTCGGCAGCGCATAGCGCTTGCCTGCCGCGCCCGCCGAGAGCAGCAGCGCGCCCATGCTGGCCGCCTGACCGATGCAGATCGTGCTGACGTCCGGCTTGATGAACTGCATGGTGTCGTAGATCGCCATGCCCGCGGTGACGATGCCGCCCGGCGAGTTGATATAGAGGTTGATGTCCTTCTCGGGGTTTTCCGCCTCGAGGAACAGCAACTGGGCGACGATCACGTTCGCCATGTGGTCGTCGATGCCGCCCACGAGGAAGATCACGCGTTCCTTCAACAGGCGCGAATAGATGTCATACGCGCGTTCGCCGCGGCTGGTCTGCTCGACCACCATCGGCACCATGTTGAGGGCCTTCGTTTCGATACTCATCACTCAATCCCCGTCTGTGGAGCGTCCGGTCCCGAAGGACCGGACAGATTGGACTCCGATCAGCCCTGCGGGCTGACCGCGTCCTGGAAGCTCAGCGGCTGCTCCGTGTGCTGGGCGCGCTCGGCGATCCAGTCGATCACCTGCTCCTCCATCACGCGGTTCTGCAGCCCCGACATCAGCTGGGGGTCGTTGCGGTACATCTCAATGACCTGCTGCGGCTCTTCGTAGGTCGAGGCGATCAGGCGCATGGTTTCGTTCACGCGCTTGGGGTCGAGCCTGAGCTGGTTGCGACGGGCGACCTCGCCGACCAGCAGTCCGACGAGCACGCGCTTGCGCGCCGGCTCGAGGAACTCGGTATGCGCGTCCTCGGCAACATTCGGATTCTGGCCGTTGCGCCGCGCCTGCTCGACCGTCTGGCGCAGCAGGGACCGGGCTTCCGACTCCACCAGCTTCGGCGGCAGTTCCACGTGCGCGAACGCGGCGACCAGCTGTTCGCCGACCTCGCGGCGCAGGCGGTTCATCAGCGCCCCCTTGAGCTCACGCTCCAGGTTGGCGCGGATCTCCGCGCGGAACTGCGCCATCTCGCCGCTCTTGACGCCGAAGCTGCGGATGAACGCGCCGTCGACCTCGGGGAGCTGCTGCTCGGAAACCTGCTCGATCTTCAGATGGACCTTGGCCTGCTTGCCGGCCAGCTGCGGCACGCGCCAGTCGGCCGGGAACGTCACGTCGAGCGACTTCTCGTCGCCCTTGGCCATCCCGACCAGCGCGTCCTCGATCTCGGAATACATCGCGCCCGAGCCCAGCACGGTCACGCCGCGCTCCGCGCCTTCGCTCGGCAGGCGCTCGTCGCCGATCTGCGACCAGGTCTCCACGTCGACGGCGTCGCCCTTCTGCGCGCCACGCGTCACCGCGCTCCAGCTGCGGCGCTGCAGCCGCAGGTTCTCGATCATGCGGTCGATGTCGTCCTCGGCCACTTCGGCCGTATGACGCACCACTTCCAGCTTCTCCAGCTCGATCGCGCCGAAATCGGGCACGATCTCGAAGGTCGCGGTGAAGGCAAGCTCGCCCTCGCCTGCCTCGCCTTCGGGCATGATCCGCGGCGCGCCGGCGATCTGCAGCTCGTTCTCGCGCACGGCCTGATCGAAGCCTTCACGCAGCAGGCGGTCGAGCTCCTCGGCACGGACCTGCTCGCCGAAGCGCTGTTCGACGACCTTGGCCGGCACCTTGCCGGGACGGAAGCCCTTGAGGCGGGTGGTCCGCGCGATCTCGCGCAGACGGCCACCGACCTGGGTATCCAGGCGTTCGGATGGCACACGGAACGTCATCTTGCGTTCCAGGCTGCCCAGCGATTCGACCGAAACTTGCATATCCACTCCTGCGCTCGCGGACCAGGCCGCGCGACATCTGTCTTGTTGGGAATTGGTTGTGTCTGCCGACGCCGGCCCTGGCGAGGCGCGGGCGACGGAACGGCGTAGTTTGGCCGATTCGGCCCACGGCCGCCACCGCTGTGGTCAACCACCCCATCCGACGTTGAACCGGCGCGGATACGCGAGGACGGCCGCCAACGCCGGGAGGGAACGTGTCCGGCTGCCCTGGACCCGGCTCGGAGCATCCCGGATGCGTGAGCCAGCCCCTGGATCGCCACCGCCCTACCCGCGCTGCCGGCTTGCGTCGGCCAGCTCGCGGCACGGACCTCCACCCGCCCGCCATGCGCTGCCGGCGCAGCGGCCGCCACCGAGATCGGCACGGAAAATGCGAAGCGCCGAAACGGAAAAAGGCGCCCGCGGGCGCCTTTTTCGATACGGAAGCGGGTCGCCTCAGCGCTGCTGCAGCTTCGAGAGCAGGCGCAGGAACTCGATGTACAGCCACACCAGCGTGACCATCAGGCCGAATGCGCCGTACCACTCCATGTACTTCGGCGCGCCCTGCTCGACGCCGGTTTCAATGAAATCGAAATCCAGCACGAGGTTCAGCGCCGCGATGACGATCACGAACAGGCTGAAACCGATGCCGATCAGGCCCGACTCGTGGATCAGGGGGATCTGGACACCGAACAGGCCCAGCACGATCGTGGCCAGGTAAACCAGCGCAATGCCGCCGGTCGCTGCGACGACACCGAGCTTGAAGTTCTCAGTCGCCTTGACCAGGCCGGTGCGATACGCGAACAGCAGCGCGAACAGCGTTCCGAAGGTCAGCATCACCGCCTGCAGCACGATGCCTTCGTACATGAAGTTGTACATCGCCGAGATCGCGCCGAGGAAGAAGCCTTCCACGAGCGCATAGGCCGGCGCAGTCACCGGCGCCCACTCCTTCTTGAAGACCGTGACCATCGCCAGCACGAAGCCACCGATCAGACCACCCCACATGTAGATGCCGAAACCCGGCTGCGGACGCCCGTCCGCGCCGAACTCGACCTGCGACCAGGCGAACGCCGCCGTGAGCACGGTCAACAACAGCAGGAAGCCGGTCTTGTTGACGGTGCCATTGAGGGTCATCGCCTCGCCGTCGCGCGAAACGACGCTTCCGCTCGCGAGGTCGAGGAAGGTGGATTCCTTGAGTGCAGGATTGCCGCTGCGCATGATTTTCGCCCCTGTCAGTCCGTGGATTGGTATGACTGGGAGGATACACGCCACCTCCGGTGCATCACTGCATTGACAGCGCTGAAGACGGCCGTACAATTGCGCCCTTCGTACGGCCCTGGCCGTGTCGGGATCAGGTTTGACCGCTTGTTCCGGCGGGGTATAGCGCAGTCTGGTAGCGCGCCTGCTTTGGGAGCAGGATGTCGGGGGTTCGAATCCCTCTACCCCGACCACCGGGCACCAGTCGCGTTTATCATTCGACGCACTGGCGCCCGTAGCTCAACCGGATAGAGCACCGACCTTCTAAGTCGGGGGTTACAGGTTCGATTCCTGTCGGGCGCGCCAGTGCCGGCGGTACGAGACGAGTTTTACTGTGGTGGATGTAGCTCAGTTGGTTAGAGCACCGGATTGTGATTCCGGGGGTCGCGGGTTCAAATCCCGTCTTCCACCCCATTGTTTCACCGGGTGACACACCAGAAAGGTGTTGCCCAGGCGCGCAAAGTCACAGTACAATGCGCGCCCGCTTCATCGGGCCGTTAGCTCAGTTGGTAGAGCAGTTGACTCTTAATCAATAGGTCCAAGGTTCGAATCCTTGACGGCCCACCAGTTAGACGAAAGCGCCCGGCATTGCCGGGCGTTTTTCGTTGCGGGCGATGCCGCGCCGGAACCGGCCCATGGCGACGACCGCGGACCGCATGCGTTGCCGGAAACCCTCGCCCCGCCGGCAATGAGCGGCAGCCCCGCTACGGGAGGCGCCCTTGCGGGGCGAGGTGTCCAAGAACCGCGGCGATCGACTACCATGCCGCGGCCCGGCGCACCCGGGCACGATGCGAAAGTGGCGGAATTGGTAGACGCCCTGGTTTTAGGTACCAGTGCCGCAAGGCGTGGGGGTTCGAGTCCCCCCTTTCGCACCAGTCGGGTAATCGCAGAAGTGGCTGCCCGCGCGCATGTCCACACAGGCGCACTGCGACGGCTTCCCCGCGCTGGACTGCCAGCCATTGCACGCAGATCCCATGCCGCCCCCCTTTCGGGCGGGACCACCCTCGTCACGACCAGCCGCGGTATCGGCGCAATCCGATCTGCTGCGGCGAGTCCAGCGTGCGGGCCGACGGCGCGCCCGCGCGGGACTGTCGTGGCGCCGCTGTTCCAGCTCCGCCAGCCGCGCCCGGCATCGCGCACGACCTGCTTGGGCGGGCCGGCGAGCGCGGCCACCTGCCGGCCGAAGCTTGCGATCGGCCGGGCCGCCCTTGATCGCGGCAAAACCGTAACGCTCAGGACGCAACCTTGATTGGCGCCGCGACCCGAAGCGCGCGCATCGAGAATCGGCGAGCACTCGCCGCAAAGGACAGGCACGGTCGCGTGCCGGGTCGACTTCCCTCGTGGCGCCCGGGAGAACCGGGTCACGGGCAATATCCGGGAAACGGCACTGACCACGGTGGTAGCGCCAACGGCGGCGTTGCGGCGCAGCTCGCCGGGCCCGTCAGGCCCGCGGGGTGGGCGTCGTCGCCGAAGGCCGGGCACACCTGCCGCGCGGCCACAGCAACATCCCGAGAGTCACCAGGCCGAGAATCCAGCAGTAATAGACGCTGCCGGCGAGCGCCAGCGGTGACACCGACGCGAGCGACGCGGCCAGCAGGATCTGTGCGCCGTAGGGCAGTACGCCCTGCGCGATGCACGCGAAGATGTCGAGCATGCTCGCGGCGCGGCGCGGGCTCACGCCGTGCTTTTCGGCGATATCGCGGGCGATACTGCCGCTGACCAGGATGGCGACGGTGTTGTTGGCGGTGAACACGTCCGCGGCGGTCGACAGAGCAGCGATGCTGAGCTCCCCCGCCCGGGGGCCGCGCCTGCCGCGGGCGAAGCCGGCGATCCGCTGCGCAAGCCAATCCAGGCCGCCGCTGGCCTTGGTCAGCGCCCCGAGCCCGCCGATCAGCAGGGACAGCAGCAGGATCTCCACCATGCCTTCGAAGCCACTCCAGACGTCCCCGACGAACGGCACCACGCCGTAATCCTCGGCGAACACGATGCCGAAGCCACCGGCCAGGACGATGCCGGTCCCCAGGACGACCCGCACATCCACGCCAGCCAGCGCCATTGCCAGCACCACCGCATACGGCAGGACCAGCCACGGCGAGTCGGTGGCGCCGACCTCGACCGGCGCCGAGCCACCGGACAACGCGAGCACCACCACGGTGACGATGGACGCAGGCAGCGCGAACTTCAGGTTCTCGCGGAACTTGTCGCGCATCTGCGCGCCCTGGGTGCGGGTGGCGGCGATGGTCGTATCGGAGATCACCGACAGGTTGTCGCCGAACATCGCGCCGCCGATGACGGCGCCAACGACCAGTGCGGTGTCGAGGTCGGAAGCGTCGGCAACCCCGAGCGCGATGGGGATCACGGCCGCGATCGTACCCATCGACGAGCCGATCGCCAGCGCGATCAGCGCAGCCAGCACGAACAACCCCGGCAACACCATCGACACCGGGATTACCGACAGGCCGATCGACACCACTGCATCCACCGCCCCGATCGCACTGGAGACGTAGGCGAACGCGCCTGCCAGCAGGAAGATCAGGCACATCAGCACGATGTCGGGATCGCCCATCCCGCGCAGCAGGATGTCGCCCGCCGCCAGGCCCTTGCGGTGCGCCAGCCACACCGCAAGCGCCAGCGCAGGCAGGATCGCCACCGGCGCGCGCAGCTGATAGAAGCCCATAGGCTCGCCCTGCGCGGTGAAGTACAGCCCGGCGCCGAAGAACAGCGCGAGGAACAGCAACAGGGGCGTCAGCGCGAGCGCGCTGGGGCGGACGGTCATGGATCGGCAGTCTCTAGATGGAGGCGCATTGTGCGTACTAACCCTGTGCGGATCACCATGACGCGCGGGATGCTCGCATACGAAAAACGGGACGCCGAAGCGTCCCGTTTCTCATCCCACCGCGTCCGCGCAGCTGTGCGGACGCTCGATCAAAGGCGCGTGGCGATGGCCTTGGCGAACGCCATGGTGTTGCCGGTGCCGCCGAGGTCGGGCGTCACGCCGTCCTTGGCCTCGAGGGTGGCGACGATCGCCTTGCGCAGGCGCTCGGCCTGCTCGGGCATCGCCAGGTGGTCGAGCATCTGCGCAGCCGCCAGCAGCAGCGCGCAGGGGTTGGCCACGCCCTTGCCGGCGATGTCCGGCGCCGAGCCGTGGACGGCCTCGAAGATCGCAGCGTCGGTACCGATGTTCGCGCCCGGCGCCAGGCCGAGGCCGCCGACGAGGCCGGCGCACAGGTCGGAGATGATGTCGCCGAACAGATTCGTCGTCACGATGATGTCGAACTGCTCGGGCCGCATCACCAGCTGCATGCAGGTGTTGTCGACGATCATCTCGTTGGCCTCGATGTCCGGATATTCCGCCGCCACTTCACGCGCGACCTTCAGGAACAGGCCCGAGGTGCTCTTGAGGATGTTGGCCTTGTGGACGATCGTGACCTTCTTGCGGCCGGTCTTGCGCGCCAGCTCGAACGCGTAGCGCACGATGCGGTCCGAACCCTTGCGGGTGATGCGCGTGATCGACACCGCGGTTTCGCCGTCGGCCGAGGTTTCCTGGCCTTCGCTGATGTACGAGCCTTCGGTGTTCTCGCGGATCGTGATGAGATTCACGCCGTCGGCGAAGCGCGAGCGCGTGTTCGGGAACGAGGTCGCCGGACGCACGTTGGCGTAGAGGTCGAACTGGCGACGCAGTTCCACGTTGATCGAGCTGAAGCCGCCGCCGACCGGGGTGGTGAGCGGGCTCTTGAGCGCGATGCGGTTGCGACGGATGGATTCGAGGGTCGCGGCCGGCAGCAGCTCGCCGTGCTTCTCGAGCGCCATCAGGCCGGCATCGGCATCCTCATAGCTCAGGCCAAGCTGCATCGCGTCGAGCACGTGCAGGGTGGCATCCATGATCTCGGGGCCGATGCCGTCGCCGCGGATGACGGTAATCGTGTGCGTCATGTAAGGGGGGTCCGTGCGCAGGGACGCCGCGCTGCGCGCGACGTCGGGTGAATGGAAAACCCGCCCATTATGCCCGACCCCGGCTGGCCCACCCAAACCGCGCCTTAGCCGGGATGCGGATCAGGTGGGTCCCTTCCGGGTCAGTCGTGCGCGTGACCGGCGGGCGCAGCCGCCTCGCCCTGTTCGAGCCGGTCGAGGAAGTCCACCGCACGGCGCAGGTGGGGAATGACGATGCTGCCGCCCACCACCAGGCCTACGGAGAAGGTCTCGAACAGCTCCTCCCGGGTGGCCCCGGCTTCCTTGCACTGGGCGACGTGATAGCTGATGCAGTCGTCGCAGCGCAGAACCAGCGAGGCCACCAAGCCGAGCAATTCCTTGGTCTTGAGATCGAGCGCGCCGGCCTGGTAGGTCTGAGTATCCAGCGCGAAGAAGCGGCGGACCACCTGATTGGGCTCGGCCAGGATGCGCTCGTTCATGCGCTTGCGGAACTGGGTGAACTCCGCGATGCGATCGTCCTCGGAACCTGCGCTCACGAAGCGGCGCCCTCGACCAGCGGCAGGAAACCACCCTTGCGGTGCAGCGCCATCATGTCGTCGTAGCCGCCGACGTGGGTGTCGCCGACGAAGATCTGCGGCACGCTCGTGCGCCCGGCCCGCTCGACCATGCGCTGGCGCTCGGCGAAATCGAGATCCACCCGCACTTCCCGCCAGTCGAGGCCCTGGCTCTTGAGGAATGTCTTGGCTGCGACGCAGAAGCCGCAGATCGCGCTGGTGTACATGACGATTTCCGGCGTGGAACGCGGTTCGGTGGGGGCATTGTCAGTGCTCAAAACGGTCTCCTGAAACTTCGGCGGCAGATGCGGGTCATATGGAGGCGCGCACGGAGGTTTTCCATGCCCCGGCGCGGGCAACACACTTAACATGGCATTCATGCCCTCCCCGTCAACGGGCTGCATGCTGCTCCTCCGCCTTCACGAAGGGTCCCGATGCGTCGCACGAAGACTACTGGCCTGCCCGGACGTTCCGCCCTGTTGCCGGCAGTAACCGCACTGGTGCTGGCAACCGCTGCCGTCTGCGCACCGGCGCAGGACACCCGGCTGCCGGACATCGGGTCTTCCGCCGGACAGGTCCTGAGTCCGGCGCGGCAGTCGGAATACGGCCAGATGCTGCTGGCGCAGCTGCGCCACTACGATTACGTGCTCGAGGACCCCCTGGTCGACAACTGGCTGCGCGGCACCGGCAACCGGCTGGCGTCGTCGAGCGACCAGCCGCAGCAGCCGTTCACCTTCTTCATGATGCGCGACCGGAGCATCAACGCGTTTGCGACTCTCGGTGGCTACATCGGCATGAACGCAGGCCTGGTGCTTGCGGCCGAGAGCGAGGACGAAGTCGCGGCGGTGCTGGCGCACGAGGTGGCACACGTCACCCAGGCGCATGTCCTGCGCGGGGTCGAACGCGCGCAGCGCGACCAGGTGCCCATGCTGCTGGCCATGCTCGGCGCGATCGCCGTGGCCTCGCAGAGCGGCAGCAGTTCCTCCGACGACGCGGCGATGGCGGTCATGGCCGGCGCGCAGGGCCTGGCCCTGCAGCGGCAGATCGACTACACGCGTTCGAACGAGTCGGAAGCCGACCGGCTCGGCATCCGGACCCTGGCCCGCGCCGGCTATGAGCCCGAAAGCATGGCCTCGATGTTCGAACGCATGCAGTCGGTGTCGCGGACGAACCAGGGCGGCGACCGTGAACGCCTCCCCGACTATCTGCGGACCCATCCGGTGACCACCACGCGCATCAGCGAAGCGCGCGACCGCGCCGAGCGCATGACGCGCGACACGGTAAAGGTGACCACGACGACGCCCGAGGGATCGCGAACCGAACAGGTGCCGCTCACCGGCGCCTACCAGGGCGCGGCGCGCCCGTTCGACAACCCGATGCTGCCAGGCACGCTGCGACTTCCGCCCGGCGCGGTCGCCGGTATCGACAGCGTCCAGTTCGGCTGGGCGCGCGAGCGGTTGCGCGTGCTCAGCGCGAACACTCCCGCGCAGGCCATCCGCGAATACGAGGCGATGCGCCGCAACGGCCCCCTGAGCGATGCCCAGCGTTACGGCCTGGCGATCGCACGGCAGCGATCGAACGATCTCGACGGCGCGGCCAGTGCGCTGGCGGAACTGCTGGCGGAGTATCCCGGCGACATGTGGCTGGGCCTGAGCCTGGCCGAAGTCGACGCACGCGCCGGTCGCACCGCAGCGGCCGAACGCCGCTTCGAGGCCCTGCTCGAGCGCATGCCACGGCACCCCGCGGTGGTACTGACGTACGCCGGCTCGCTGGCCGAGCGCGGCACGCCCGAAGCCGGACTGCGTGCGCAGGAAATCCTGCGGCCATTGCTCAACACCTCCGGCGGCGATCCGGCTTTCCAGCGCGCGTTTGCCCGTGCCAGCGAGATGGCAGGCGACGAGGTCCGCGCCGGCGAGGCCTGGGCCGAGGCCGCAGTCCTGGGTGGGCGTCCCGAACAGGCCCTGGTCCAGCTAAATACGCTGAAGAAACGCGAGGACCTGGACTACTACGCACGCGCCCGGATCGACGCGCGCATCGCGACGATCACGCCCACGGTGCTCGAGCTGCGGCGCCAGGGAATCCGCGACGAGGATCTGCGTCGCCGCTGAATACGTTCGCACCTCCCGCCCACGGCGCACGGGGCGGAATCGCTGCCCCGCATACAGCTACAGCGTGGCCGGCCTTGACGCCAAATGGTCATAAAACTGTCGTGTAATGGCCGCTCCCCCGGCGCCATGGACCGACCCATGCTCAAACGCATCCTCATCGTCGACGACGAACCGGCGATCCGCGACATGGTGGCATTCGCCCTTCGCAGGGGCGAGTTCGAACCGATGCATGCCGGCGACGCGCACGAGGCGCAATCGGCCATCGTGGACCGTATGCCCGACCTGATTCTCCTCGACTGGATGCTGCCAGGCACCAGCGGTCTGGAACTGGCGCGGCGGTGGCGCAAGGATCCGATGACCCGCGACATTCCGATCATCATGCTCACCGCCCGCGGCGAGGAAAACGACCGCGTGGGCGGCCTGGAGGCGGGCGTCGACGACTACGTCGTCAAGCCGTTCTCGGCGCGGGAACTTCTGGCGCGCATCCGCGCGGTGATGCGGCGCGCCCGCGACGACGACGAGGACGGCAGCGTGACCGTCGGCGGCCTGCGCATCGACGGCGCAGCGCATCGCGTGTTTGCCGGCGACGAGCCGGTGACGATCGGGCCGACGGAGTACCGCCTGCTGCATTTCTTCATGACCCACCCCGAACGCGTCTACAGCCGCTCCCAGCTCCTGGATCACGTGTGGGGCGGCAGCGTCTATGTCGAGGAGCGCACTGTCGACGTGCACATCCGCCGCCTGCGCAAGACGCTCGAGCCGAGCGCGCTCGACGGCATGGTGCAGACGGTGCGCGGGTCCGGTTACCGGTTCTCGGCATCGCTTTGAGGAGTACGAAGTCCGGCCGGCGCCGCGCTTGATATTCCTGCCACGCCTGCGGGCATGGAACGTCGGGCTACACGCGCATGGATCCCCACCGCTTCCAACCCCGCCACGGAATGGCAAGCCGGAAACTTCCGCACAGAAGTAACCGTCCGGGCTGACCGGTGAGGGAGGGCTGGTCTGCTTCATTGGCATCCAGCAAAGAAGCGGACCGGCCTTGTCGAGAGACGGGACACCGTGCCGCGACTGCGTCCACAGGGCGGTGCTTCCACGCTCGCCCGTGGCGGACGTTCCATCCGGCCGGCTGGTCCGATGACTGCATCGGTCGAGCCAAGCGAACCCGCCTCATCGCGTGGTGGGAAATGCCGCTCGGTCCCTCGCTGGAGATCCTTCGATGCCTGCGGACGCCGACGACGTGCCCGATCCAGACGGCGGCAGGCGCGACAGCAGCGACCACGGGAACAGCACAAGCACGATCTTTCGAACCGCTACGCCACCTCGCCTCCCCACATTGCCTAGACTCCTCGACATGCCTCCCCGTATCCACGCCGCCTGGACCCGAACCCTGCTGCAACTCGCGGCCGTGCTGTGCGCGGCTGCGGTCATCGGCGCGCTGGTGGACCACATCTGGATGGCGGTGGCGATCGCCGCACTGGGCGTTCTCGCCTGGCATTACTGGAAGCTCTACGACCTGCTGACGCGACTGACCTCGCGCAGTCGCGTGCCACCCCCGCAGGGCGATGGGGTGTGGCGGGAAACCGACCGCATGCTCTACCGCGGACAACAGGACATGCGCGCGCGCAAGCGGCGGCTGATCGCCATGCTGCGCGCCTACCGCGCCGTCGCTGCAGCCCTGCCGGATGCGGTGGTGGTCGTCGACCGCAACAGCCAGCGCGTGCAGTGGTTCAACCGCGCGGCGACGAGTCTGCTCGGCCTGCAGATGCCGGGCGATGTCGGCAAGCCGATCGGCGACTGCCTGCAGCCCCTGCCGGTCGCGCATTGGCTGGCCCAGGGACGTCGCGCCGAACCGATGCTGGACATGGCCTCGCCGCACGCCTCGGGCACCCGGCTCGAACTGCGGCTGATCCCCTACTCCGAGGATCTGTGGTTGCTGCTGGCACGCGACGTCACCCGGATCATGAAACTCGAACAGATGCGGCGCGACTTCGTGGCCAACGTTTCCCACGAACTGCGCACGCCGCTGACCGTCGTGCACGGCTATCTGGACATGCTCGATCCGGCCGAACAGCCGGACTGGGCGCCGATGCTGACGGAAATGCAGAACCAGTCGCAGCGGATGACCCAGCTCGTCGAGGACCTGCTCACCCTGTCGCGTCTGGAAGCGCAGGAGAGCGTCGGCGACGAGACCGTCTCGATGACCTCGATGCTCGCCACCCTGCGCCGCGAGCTGGAGGTGCTCAGCCAGGGTCTGCATACGATCGTGGTGGAGGACACGTCGCCGACCGATCTGGTGGGATCCACGCGGGAACTGCACAGCGCGTTCTCCAACCTCGTCAGCAATGCGGTCCGCTACACGCCCGCCGGCGGTCGTATCACGATCCGCTACGCGCCGCTGGAAGGCGGCGGCGCGGCGCTGTCGGTCGAAGACACCGGGTACGGCATTCCGGCCGCACACCTCCCACGCATCACCGAACGCTTCTACCGCGTTTCCACCAGCCGCTCGCGCGAATCCGGCGGCACCGGCCTGGGCCTGGCAATCGCCAAGCACGTGCTGCATCTGCACCAGGCGCGGCTGGAAATCGACAGCGAGGTGGGGCGCGGCAGCCGCTTCGCCTGCCATTTCACCGCCGAGCGCCTGCGCGCCCGCGACCGCCAGTACCTCGGAGCCACCGCATGAGTGCCCGTTCCAACAGCCGCCCGACCACGAAGTCCACGCGCGGCCAGACCACCGCCGATCCGATCCTCGATGCAGGCGCGGACCCGTTGCGCAACCCCGCGCTGTACCTCAATCGGGAACTGTCCCAGCTGGACTTCAACTTCCGCGTCCTCGCACAGGCGCAGGACGAGTCGGTGCCGCTGCTCGAGCGGCTCAAGTACCTGTGCATTTCATGCACCAACCTCGACGAATTCTTCGAGATCCGCGCGGCGACGATGCATCACGCGCAGGACTTCGGCGTGCCCCTGCCACCTGACGGCCTGACGCCGGCGACCGTGCTCAAGCGCATCCACGAACGCACCGCGCAGCTGGTGGAGGCGCAGTACTCGTGCTGGAACCAGGTGATCCGCCCGGCGATGTCGGAAGCCGGCGTGCGGGTGCTGGGCCGCGACCAGTGGACGCCGCGGCAGACGCGCTGGCTGCGCGCGTACTTCCGCGACGAGGTCATGCCGGTGCTCTCGCCGCTGGGCCTGGATCCGGCGCATCCGTTCCCCAAGATCCTCAACAAGTCGCTCAACATCGTCGTCGTGCTGAAGGGCAAGGACGCATTCGGCCGCGTCGGCCACCTCGCGATCGTCCGGGCCCCGCGCTCGCTGCCGCGCATCATCCAGTTGCCCGAGCGCATCTCCGGCGGCGAATACGACTTCGTGTTCCTGTCGTCGGTACTGTCTGAATTCGTGCATGAACTCTTTCCCGGCATGGACGTCAAGGGCGCCTACCAGTTCCGCGTGACCCGGAATTCGGAGCTGATCGTCGACGAGGAGGAAGTCGAGAACCTCGCGCTGGCGCTGCGGGACGAACTCGCGGGCCGTGGCTATCTGCGCGCGATGCGGCTGGAGATCTCCGCCAGGTGCCCCAAGCCCATCGTGCGCACGCTGCTGCAGAATTTCGATCTGCCCGAGAATGCGGTCTATCCCATCGACGGGCCGGTGAACCTCAACCGCATCTCCCAGATCTTCGACCTTGTACAGCGGCCGGACCTGAAGTTCCCGACCTTCCAGCAGCGGATGCTCCAGGGCACCGACGCGATGTTCGACCTCATCGCCCGTGGCGACGTGCTGCTGCATCACCCCTTCGATTCCTTTGCGCCGGTACTGGAGCTGATCAAACAGGCGGCCGAGGATCCGAACGTACTGGCGATCAAGCAGACGCTCTACCGCACCGGCAAGGATTCGGCCTTCGTCGAACATCTGATCCAGGCCGCACGCAACGGCAAGGACGTGACCGTCGTCGTCGAACTGCGCGCACGCTTCGACGAGGAAGCCAATCTGGGACTGGCCGACCGCTTGCAGGAAGCCGGCGTACAGGTCGTCTATGGGGTCGTCGGTTACAAGACCCACGCCAAGATGCTGCTGGTCGTACGCCGCGAGGGGCGCAAGTTGCGGCGCTACGTGCATCTGGGCACCGGCAACTACCACGCCGGCACCGCGCGGGTGTACACCGACTTCGGGCTGCTCACGGCCGACCCCGACATCAGCAACGACGTGCACCTGCTGTTCCAGCAGATGTCGGGACTGGCGCCCGCGATCGCGCTCAAGCGCCTGCTGCAGTCGCCGTTCACCCTGCACGCCGGCGTGATCGCGCGCATCGAGCGCGAAATGGTCCATGCCGCTGCCGGGCGTCCGGCGCGGATCATCGCCAAGATGAACGCCCTCAACGAGCCGCAGGTCATGCGCACGCTCTACCGGGCCTCGCAGGCCGGGGTGGAGATCGATCTCATCGTGCGTGGGGCCTGCGCGCTGCGGCCCGGCGTACCCGGCGTCTCGGAGAACATCCGGGTGCGCTCGATCGTCGGCCGCTTCCTCGAACACCACCGGGTCTACTGGTTCGGCAACGATGGCGCGCCGGATCTGTTCTGCGCGAGCGCCGACTGGCTGGAGCGCAACCTGCTTCGGCGGGTGGAAACCGGCTTCCCGATCCTCGACCCCGACCTGGCCCAGCGCGTCCGGATCGAAGCGCTCGACAACTACCTCGCCGACAACGTCAACGCCTGGGAACTCCGCGAGGACGGCACCTACGTGAAACTCGCCCCCAAGGGCGACGAACCGCCGCATTCGGCACAGGGGTGGCTGCTGGCACATCTGTGCGGATGAGCGCCGCCGGGCATGCATTAACATGCCCGCTCCCCCAACGCCGCTGACGCCGCGCGTCGCGCCACGCAGGACTGCCATGACCGGCCACGACACGCTCGCCCTGCCCGATGCGCTGCGGACCCCGCTCGAGGACGGCGACATGCTGGCCGCGATCGACCTGGGGTCCAACAGCTTCCACATGATCGTGGCGCGCTACACCTTGGGTCAGCTGCGCGTCGTCGACCGCCTGCGCGAGACCGTGCGCATGGCCGAAGGTCTGGACAGTCGCGGCGGCCTGAGCGCCGAGGTGCGGCAGCGCGCACTCGAGTGCCTGTCGCGCTTCGGCCAACGCATCCGCGACATTCCGCCCCAGCGCGTGCGTGCGCTCGCGACCAACACCGTGCGCCGGCTGGCGGCCCCGCAGGCGTTCCTGGTGCCGGCCGAGACCGCACTGGGTCATGCGATCGAAGTGATCTCCGGGCGCGAGGAGGCACGACTGATCTACCTTGGTGTCTCGCGCGCGCAGCAGCCCCGCCCCGGCCAGCGCCGCCTGGTGATCGACATCGGCGGTGGCTCGACCGAGTGCATCATCGGCACGGGCTTCGAGGCGCTCGAGCGCGAAAGCCTGCAGGTCGGCTGCGTGGCCAGCACCCGCCGGTTCTTCCCGGGCGGCAAACTCTCCAAGAAGCGCTGGCGCGAAGCGCTGGCCGAGGTCTCGTCGGAGTTCCAGCAGTTCGCGAGCACCTATCGGGCGCTCGGTTGGCAGGAGGTCATCGGCGCCTCGGGCACCAACAAGGCGATCGGCGAGATCTGCGCGGCGATGAAGCTCACCAAGGGCGCGGTGATCGCCAATGCCCTGCCGGTGGTGCGCGACGCCCTGCTGCAGGCGGGACACATCGATGCGATCGCCCTGCCCGGACTGTCCGAGGATCGCCGGCCGATCATCGCCGGTGGTGTGCTGGTGCTCGAAGCCGCATTCCAGGTGCTGGGCATCGAGCGCATGCAGGTCAGCAAGGCCGCGATGCGCGAAGGCGTGTTGCACGACATGCTCGGCCGCGGCGGCGAAGACGACCCCCGCGAGACGTCGATCGAAGCGCTGGTGCAGCGCTATGGCATGGACCGCAGGCAGGCCTCGCGGGTGGAGGGCACCGCAATGCGCCTGTTCGACCAGGTGGCCCGCAGCTGGCAGCTCGACGGCGACGACCGGCGGATGCTCGCCTGGGCCGCGCGCGTGCACGAGCTCGGCCTGGTGATCGCCCACAGCCAGTATCAGGTGCACGGCGCCTATGTGATCGAGCACTCGGACATCGCCGGTTTCTCGCGCCAGGAACAACAGTTCCTCGCAACCCTGGTGCGCTGCCATCGCCGGAAGATCGGCAAGAACGCCTTCGAGGCATTGCCCGACCGTCTGCTCCTGCAGGCCAAGCGCAGCGCGGCCCTGTTGCGGATCGCCGTGCTGCTGCACCGCAGCCATGACGCGGACGAGATTCCCCAGCTCAAGGGACTCGCCGACGGCCCGGTGCTGCAGGTCGGCCTCCCGCGCCCGTGGCTGGAGGCGCGACCGCTGCTGCGCACGGATCTGGAAGGCGAGCCGGAGGAGATGGCTGCGCTGGGCATCACGCTGGTGCTGTCGGCGGCCTGAAGCGACAAGACCGCTACTTCGAACACCGCCACCCCGGGTCGCCTGGGCTCTGCGCACCTAGCGGCGCAGTCAGCGCCCCCGATCGGCCAGGGGCGGTCACGCGCATGCAGTCCAGCGCGGCGATCGCATCTCAATCCAGCGAAGACACCACCGCGCGTGCCAACACCGGCCGGTTCTGCGCCGGCCAGTCGCGATCGTTGTCGACCTGGGCTCCCGCGCGCGCAGCTTCCAGAGCGTCCACGGCGATGTCGGCGATTGCCCAGATGTCGCCGTCGCCGGTCTCGACCAGCACGCCGTCGGAGGGGAACCCGACGTCCATCGGTGCGAACAGGCCGGCGTCGCCGGTGTTGAGTTCCAGCATCGGGGTCCAACGCGCCTCGCCCGCCGTGACCGACCGGGCGACGAAGCAACGGTTCTCCAGCGCGCGAGCGAGGCAGCCGACGCGCACACGGGTCGCGCCGGCAGCGGTGGCGGTGCAACTGGGCACCAGCAGCAGGCGTGCGCCGGCTTCCGACTGCGCCCGCACCGGCAGTGGAAACTCGACGTCGTAGCAGATCGAGATGCCCGCGCGTACGCCGCCCAGGTCGAACACCTTCAGGGCATCGCCCGGATCGATGACGCCAAGGCGTTTCTCCAGACCGGTCAGCTGCAGCTTGTCCTGCCAGCCATGGCCGCCGCCGGGCGAGAACAGGTCGCTGCGGTTGCGATAGCGGCCCTGGCCGATGTCGAGCAGGAAAGATCCCGCAAGGATGTGCAGGCCGGTATCGCGGGCGATACCGGCGTACAGGGCGAGCCAGGCGCCACGGTAGCGCTGGATCGCCGCGAGCGCAGCGTGCGCGTCACCGCGCACGGCGTCCCCGAACGTGGCAGCGAGTTCCAGCGCCAGGTACTCGGGCAGCACCGCCACCTGTGCGCCGAGGGCTGCGGCATCGCCCAGCAGCCGGCGCTGGTGCGCGGCGAATGCCTCGAAGTCGGCCGGCATGCCGATCACGTAGCGCGCGGCAGCGACCCTCATGGGCCGGCCTCGACCGGACGGGTCCAGAACGTCATCGGATGCGGGACGTCGCCGACATCGATTTCGTTCCAGCGCAGCAGCATGGTCATGCCGGGCTGGCGCACATAACCACGCTTGCGCCAGAACACCTCGTTGTCGCGATGGTTCGGGGGCCGCCGCGGATCCTGCTCTGCGCGGTCGACCGCGGCGAAGGCGGTCATGTCGAATCCACCCAGAGCGCGCGCATGGGCCTGCCGCAGATCGAAGAAGCGATGCCCGATGCCCTGCCCGCGCCACTGCGGCAGCACGATCGACTCGCCGAAATAGAACACGCGCTCGATCGCCACATCCAGGTCGACGAACGGCCTCTGGAACGCAGGGTCCTCGTCCGCCAGCGGCAGTCCGGTCGATGCACCGATCAGCGCGTCGCCCACCATTGCCAGCACGAGCACGCTGCGGGCCGAGCGGCCGTAACGCGACAGATAGTCCCGTTCGTACCCGACGTCGCCGGCGTAGAGATAGGGCCATTCGCGGAAGACCGTCATGCGCAGCTCCGCGACGGCATCGAGCCAGGGCAGGATCGCGTCGCCGGACAGCGCACGCACGGTGAAAGTCTGGGCATCCATGCGCGCGAGTCTGGCACGCAAGGCGTCGGCGGCGCGTCCGCTTTCAGCCATGCAGCGTGCGCACGCGGCGCAGGGCGGACTCGCACTGCGGCAACGGCTGGCGGGCTTGCCGGACCTGTGCGGCGGCCACCGCGGGCAAT
>Ga0233372_1000107_pt1 | contig 36785 bp, 27 predicted proteins | sample ElkDunMinimDraft_4_FD_191538 | JGI IMG/M metagenome (GOLD analysis project Ga0233372, IMG submission 191538) | Fecal eukaryotic communites from dung pellets of Tule Elk in California, USA - Elk Dung D8 | ecosystem: Host-associated > Mammals > Digestive system > Large intestine > Fecal | place... | reverse complement strand
CAATTAATTGCATTAGATAAAAAACTGGATATTTATAAAGAAAACTTTAAAGTTCAAGAAAGAGCACACGAAATTATTACTGCCCAACGAATTGCAGGTAAAGCTAATGAGTTAGCTGTACAACAATTTAATGCACAAGGAAATAATTTATTAGCTGAAATTGAGCGTATAAAAATTGAAATTATTACTTGCGAAAAAGCAATATCATCGTTAATTGGTGAATATAGTAGTTCAATTGCGAGAAGTTCAAAATTATCATCTAATCATTTAGCACTTTTAAATCAAGAAATTTCAGCAGAAACTGTTATTCATAACAGACCAGATGTTGCCGAAAATTATTATAATTTTGAAGCATCACAGGCTGATTCTAAAGCTGCTCGCTCTGCTTTTTTTCCGAAATTAGAAATTAGTGGAAGTGTTGGTCAAAATTCTTTCTCCTCTGAAACTTTATTCAAACCAGCTTCATTAGCAACTCAACTTTTGGGTAGTTTAATGGTTCCTGTGTTCAACAAAGGTCAAATTAGATATCAATTTAAAGCTGCTAAAGCAGAACAAGAAATTGCATTTTTAAACTATCAAAAAAGTATTACTAATGCTTATAATGAATTGTCAGAATTAACAAAACATGTTGAAATTTATGACAAAGTTTTAAAATTGAAGAAAGACGAGGTAGCTTATTTAGATAGAGCAGTTAACGTGGCTAATGATTTATATTTAACAGGTTATGCTAATTATTTAGAAATAATTAATTCTCAAAAAAATAAATTACAATCTCAGCTTGACTTATTAGAAATTCAGTATCAAAATACACAAACAAATATTTTACTGTTTAAGGCTTTGGGCGGAAACGTTAATTAAAAAAAACTCCATGAGATAAATCTCATGGAGTTTTTTTTATTTCCAATAGCTCCAAACCTTACCGTCAAAAATGGCGAGAGCTTGTGCGTCTGTATCGTAACAAATTGTTCCAGCTACAGGCAAAGCCATGTTTGTATGCGGACTTTCTACTTTAGGTAAAACCATTGCTTGTGTAGCTGACTCTAAAACTAAAATACCATCTGTAGTAGAATTTGAATCGCCTATAACAATTTTAGATGTTAAACTTTCATTTAAAGTAGTCGAAAAATTTGCTGCTGTTGTATATGCAATTCCACCGACAATAACTTCATCAAATGATCCAGCATCTGTTAGTTTTTTCCATTTTCCTTCTTCTCTAATTTTAATAATTTGGTCGTGGTTATCAACTAAAATTGTACCATTTGAATATGTTAAATTTAAAGAGTCCACAGTGACAATTGGTAAAATTATACCTTTGTTATCGCTATTAGTATCTTCAAAATCTAAAAGCACACCTGCTTGAGTTATTTTTTTACCAATACCAACTTGAGCACTGGTACTATATATTCCTAATAAAGTAATTATACTTATTAAAATTACATTTCTCATAGTTTTTTATTAATTATTACATTTTCGTTCTATACATTTCCAAGCTGTTCCGTTATATAAACTGATACAGTTAAAGTTTGGATCTGTGTTATATATAATCATACCTTCAACCCAATTACTTGCTCCGATAGCGGCAGGTGTTGTACGTGTAAGTACCAATCCTCTTTTACCTGCATTAAGCGCTAAAAATCCGTTTGGAACACTTCTTGGCCATTCTTCAAATTGCTGATTATCAATTGGCAATAAACTAATACCAATTTTAGTGCCAGTTATTATTTTTCCAACTGGATTAATTGGTGGTTGCGTACAATAAGTACAATATGGTAGTATAAAATCTCCTGAACTAGATAAATTTGCTACACATACATCTGCGCTATCAATAAATAAATCAAAAAACACAATTTCATCAAATGGGTTCGTAGTTAATGCATCAATTTCATAACTAGCAAGACTTGCAGCCGATGTTAAACTAAACTCAATAGTACTTGTTCCTGCAGGTATTGTTAATCCTTCGTACATTAATAACTCATCAGCTGTTGGGGTTGTTAATGTTATCCCGGTGGGAACTACACTTGATGGAACTAGAGTAAATGATGATTCTTCAAATCCGAAATTAATACTAACATCTGATAGTGAGCTAGTATTCGTATTATTAATTGTTAGTTTAAATTTAATTGTTTGATTTAAGTTAAAACAACCAACCTCAGCAGTTAAAACAGCATTTACAGCATTAGGCCTATTTGAATTAAGTGCTGTAGTAACCGTATTTGATAAGTTTGTAAACCTATCTTTACTGGATAATGTTTTAGGAATACTTGCCACTTCGTAATCAATAGTTCCAGTATTGTTATATGGACCCGCTGTTGCGGAAGTAATAAATCTAGCTTGAGCTCGAACTAAATATGAGCTTCCACCTCCTGGAACTTCAATATTATTAATCGTTAAATTACGGTTATCATAAATAATATCACCTTCTGTAACCGTAGTCGAATTAATAACAACAGAATTTGGTACCCATTCCATTCCTACTGGTAACTCATCGGTTAAATTTACTGGCATAGGTGCACAATTCGTATTAACCAATCCAAAAATATAATCTACCGTTTCACAAAGTAATAACTCTTCTGTTCCTTGCTTTGTAAAAATTAAACCATCGTCATTTGGTGGTGGTAATGGTACATTTTTAATACAACTAAATTGCATTGGACCAATACCTATACGTTTTGTACTTCCATTAGCAAGTCCATCTATTGCATAACTTATTTCTATTCGTTCTACAGGAGAATCAAAATGTACAAGCATTCTACCTCTAGTATTAGTATATCCCACACCTCCTGAATACCTCACATTTTGCATCTTAGCAAGTCCTTGAGCTTGTGAGCCTAATGTAATCGTATTATAAGAACTACGCTCAGGTCGACGATCCATGTAAGTAATTTTAGGTACCACAACTACTGAAGAGCAATAACCTTTAATAATAACATTGTCATACGTTCTTCCCCCACTTCTATCGATATTATAAATTTCAAAAGTAGTAGATGCAGAAACCGGATTACTAGCATCATCTGTAAAACTAATATTGGTAACAATAGCAGCATTATTAGTTGTTCGACCTCTATCAAAACGTAAAGTGTTTGCAGAACCTCGTCTTGGATATCCATTTCTTAATGTGGCTGGTGAAACATCTGTAACTGCAATAGTCACTTTAAAATCATCATCTAAATCGTAAGTTCTTGGCCCCAAACTACCATTTACCCAATTTGGACGTCTAAAATCAAGTTTCTTGGTTCCAGAAAATTCACAACTTTCGCAATTACCTACTGCGGTTTTTGCTGCAAATGTAAAATAGGTATATTCGTTTTTAAATGTATAAGCAAATTGATGCTCACCATCTATATAAGAACCTGGAATAATTTGATCCCAATTTTTATTAGCAAAATCGGCAGCATTGTCTGCTATTAACAAAAATACTTCGTAGCCACCACCATTGTATGGAAAGTCTGAACCACTAGCTTTAATAGTAACTGTCTGATTAGGTAAATTAGATTTTTCTACTAACCAAATTCTATCTAATCTATTATCTATAGCACCACAAACATCTGGATCGTTAGTATATGATACTGATGAGCTAAACGCTACATTATTATTTCCCCAATATAAGCCACTATAATCTCTAGGTAGACCAGGAATATTAGTCGATGGATCGCAGGCAATTGCATCAGGTACACTCATTGTTACTATTGCTCCTGCAGCGGTGGATCTAGCCATTTTAACGTTTAAATTAGCACTATCGTCTCGAGCTAAACCAGCAATATTATGATGATAATTTGTATTAGTTGCGTTAGTTCCATACCATACAATGGTACCATCCGATAGTTTATAATCATAAGCGCCTGTAGGAGCCAAAGGATTAGGATTTGTTCTAATTGTTATAGCATATTTAGTACCTAAATAAGATCGAATAGCATCTTGTTCAGAATCTGTTAATGCTCTTTCGAAAAAGAACACCTCACTCATTAAACCGTTAAATGATGCGTTTGCTAAACTGGATCCTCCAATTATTCCTCCACTTGCTAATCGGAAACCATTCCCAAATAATCCTGTTGCAGTAACCTGATCTTGAAATCCTCCGAAATCGTGTATTGCATAACCAGTACCAGAGGTAACTGCTCTTTTAGTACTAATCATTTGCATTGCAGTTGCACCAGTATAAAAACCTCTAACATTACCGTCTACATTTGTTTGTCCCGTCCCTTCATTTCTAAGTCTTCCAACTCCAACTCCAGGTGCAAACCCCATAGCAGGATAACGAGTTGCACTAGAGGTAGGAGCTACACCCCCAAAGCCATGGGTATATAATCTATCATTCGAGGCAAATGATTGCGCGTGGTAAACGGTAAATGAAGTAAATTCATCGGGTGTATTTCTTGACATGGGTGCTGGGTTATTAGCATTCCCAAAAATTCCCAAATATGCTGTATTACTAAACTGTATGGTTGGTTTAAAATTCATTAATGGGCTACAATCTAAAAATTGCGGATATGATTTTCCTCTTAAATTTACTATGTCATACGAATAGTCATTCTCTGCTGGTGAAAGATCTTTCCAAACTGCAACATTGGCTCCACCGTTGAGATCAATATTATCAGAATCTGCAACAAGCCATAATTGCAAAGCATCTACAACTCCACCTGGACCTATTGCGTAGGTAGCAAAAGAAACATAATCTCCATCATTAATTTGTACGTTAGTAGCTATTCTATTTGTTATTTTATGCAACCTAGTAGTAGCTGCAGGAAACAACGGATCTGGAGAAACTATAACATAACTAGCTGGTAACGTAACTAATAGATTTACTAAACCAAAACTATTGGTGTTTTTTGCTTTTAAAGTAAACCTGTTTTTATTATTAAGCCTATCGGCTAATACACTTCCGTCAAATTGATCATTTACCTCATGTATATATGGGGTATACCCTTTCTGATTATTACTTCCAAAAAGTAAAAAAGTTCTATCTGTTGAAATTACTCCCGTATTATTTGTATTTAAATCTTCTAGAGAGCCTACATAAGCAGTAATTACAGAATTATCGTAACTTGTTCCTTGTTTTTGATACAATGCTGATAAATCATCTCTACCAACTCCAAAAATATCATTATTAAATGCTACATCAGCTGTACTATTCCAAATAACTGTAGTACCATCAGAAGCAATATAATTTGATGTTGTTGCAGAATCTGTAAAAGATTTCATTGTTATTCCATACTTTAAGGCCAAGTATGAGTTTACTTTAAGAATTTGATCCTCTTGAATTATAGGAGAACTTGTATTAGGTATAGACAAAACAATTATTTCGCTAATACCACCTGTAAATTTAAATCCATTACTAGCATCTTCAGTTCCTATAATTGTTAAATTTGTATTTGTTGCTGCAAGTGAAGTACTTGCAGGACCTAAATTTCTTATTCCATTGGTATAAATAGCTGAATTCAAAACTGTTCTGTTGGGAAAATAAGTCATATTTACACCATATTTTTTATCTGTAGATACAGCTCGTCGGTTGCCACTATCACGCATCCAAGCCACAGTTGGATTATCTGACCAACCTGAAGATCCATTTAAATTTTGTCTTAATGAATATACTGTTTGGTACCCACCTGGAGTAGCTACTTCAGACACGTAAAAAACATAATATGCCTTATCGGTTTGCACAAAATTGCTATTTGCTAGTTTTGTAGAATTTAAAGTTCCAAAATTTAATGTCGGATTAAAATTCATGCCGGAAAGATTATATGTAGGTACGGGGTCAGTTAAATTTTTTGAAAAATTTCGAGAATATAACGATTGGTCGTACCAAATATTTACGGCAGTACTATTTGCTAATGATAACGCGTCTGCTTTTAACCAAAGTTCAACATCTAAAGATGCACCACCAGGAGTTTTTCTAATTAATACAAAAGTTACAAAATCATCGTCATTTAATGTTACGTTATTAGCGATACCTCCAATAACTGGGTATAAGCGGGTTGTTGTAGGACTAAACGTATTTGTTGATGATACTAAAATATAAGGCACATCTAATAACTCATTACTCAATCTAATATTTACTGGACCTATTGAGCCAACATTACTAACTTTTAAAGTTCTGTTATAACGTTCAGAAATAACCTCAGTTAACGACACATTATTTGCATAGGTTGTATTTGCAGCTTGGATATATGCTTGGGCTCCTGTTAATGCATTAGAACCTAAAATAATAAAATTTCTATCGTTTTGAATTACTGCTGCATTATCGTTATTTGTATCTTGTAAACTATTTAAGTATACTGTAATTGAATTATAATCATAATTAGTAGCTTGTTTTTGATACAACCCAAAATTATCGTCTCGTCCAATACCAAAAATTTGATTTTGATACCCTGACTTTGTGGTACCATTCCATATTACAGTATTATTCGAATCAAAATAATTAGCTTGAGATGCAGGGTCTAATGAAATTCCATACTTTAAAGCTAAATATGAATTAACTTTTTGTACCAAATCTGTATTAGCTGTTCCGGTTTTATTAGCAGATATTACTAATATCTCACTCAGATCACCTATAAAAGCATTAGAATTTAAGTTTGACACACCAATATTAGGCTGGGTTGCAATTGCTTGAATAACTTGTGATCTATAATTAAGTCGTGCACCATTAACAAACATAGCCCCTGAATTAGCAGAAGTTGCATCGTTAATATTAGGAGTAAAAGCACCTGATACAGCATATTGTTTATTTCCAATAGTAGCTAGGGTGTGGTTGGCTCTATCGTAAACCCATGGTGTTGCATTTGGTGAAGTTCCTCTCCAACCGTAACTATCATCCTGATTTGAATTGAGTGAAAAAACGGTTGAGTTAGCTGATCCGCTAGCTAGCTCCGATACATGAAAGACATAATACTCCTTATTATTATCAATCATTTGATTTCCTATTAACCTATCTGCATCTGCTAAAGTTAATTTTCCATTAAAGTTCATTCCTATTTTATAAGATAACGGAACCTCATTTATTCCATTTTTATAGAAATTTCTAAAATTTCCAGATTTATCGTACCAAATGTTAACTCTTGTGCTGTCTGCTTGTTGAATTTCTGATGCATCTAGCCATAACTCGGTAGTAAACGTTGGATCACTAAATGTGGCTCTAAAAGCAGAAAATCCAACATAATCGCCATTATTAATTACAATTCCAAAAGCTCTACCGTTAACTACAGGATAAAATCTTGTATTTCCAGGGGTAAATACAGCTGAAGTTGATACTAAAACATATTGAACAGCATACATTTCATCTCTAAAAAACATATTTACAGACGCTATTGCACCTGTTTTTTGGGCTTTAAAAATTTTGTTATATAGTTTATTAACTTTAGTTGGAAGAGAGCCGTTATTATATGATGTAGAGACTGGATGTTCATATACCGAATCCCCATTTAACCCATTAGAACCTAATAATAAAAAGCTTTTATCTGCACTAATGGTTCCTGTATTAGCACTATTTGTATAAGTTAATTCATTTAAGAAAACCGATACCGATGTGTTTTCATAACTTGCAGACTGTTTTTGATACCAATCAGAAGCGTCATCTCTACCCAATCCAAAAATATCGTTTTGATACCCCGCATTAGTAGCACCATTCCATATTATAGCATTGTCCGAATCATAATAATTAGCTTGCGAAGCAATGTCCAAAGTAATCCCGTACTTTAACGCCAAATGCGAATTGACTTTTTGCACTTCAGTAAGGTTTAACAACGTGCCATTAGGTACCGATAACACAATAACTTCATTAATATCACCTATAAAATGTAGATCATTACCTATTTGTTGAGCTCCAATGGTAAAGCGATCGTTAACACTTGTTGATAAAGCATTATTAGCACTTCCGATGCTTAACCTAATTCCATTTGTAAAAAGTTCGGATACACTAGATCCAGCAGGTGTATTTACTTTATTTGGAAAAAAAGCAGTGCTCACAACATACTTTTTAGAATTAGCCGTAGCGGCATTCACATAACTATTATTTCGTATCCATGAATTTGTTCCAACAACTCCGGTACTTCCATTAGTACTACTACCAGTAAAAGAAAATGTTGCAAAACGATTAGTATTAGATATTAGTGGGCTTATCTCTGAAACCGTAAAAACAAAATAAGACTTCGAAGAATCAATAAAATAAGTATCTCCTGCTAATTTTGTATCGGCAGTTCCTCCAAAATTAATTCTGGGATTATAGTTCATCCCATCAAAATAAAATATGGGAGAAGTATTTGTAGTATATTTCTTAGCATCACGGTTCTTACCAGATACATCTGTCCAAATATCAACTTCAGAACTATCTATTAAAGATAAATTATCAGCTTTTAACCATAATTCTACTTCTAAAGAAGTTCCGCCGGGTTTGATTTGCCCATACCCAAAATAAGCTATAAATAAACAAATTATTAAAAATGTCTTATCTAAAGTCTTATATTTTTTACTTTTAGTCATTATTATACCACATTAATGTTACTATATCTCAACGTTTTTTATTATTTTTTTAGTATTTAATTAATCTATGTTTTATAACAATTTTTTTATTGTTCGATAAAACTGTATAAATATTCGACCAAATACAAAAAATGCTTAAAAAGTAAAACATATAATTAATTTTTTCCTATACTTTTGTATCCTAATTTTACCTGACTTTTAATGAAAGTAATTTCAAACAAACATAATTTACAAGTACTTTACGAAGACAATCATATTATTGCAATAAATAAACGCGTTGGAGATATTGTTCAAGGCGACCAAACGGGTGATAAACCTTTATCTGAAGTAGTAAAGGAGTATCTAAAAGAAAAATATAACAAACCCGGAGAAGTTTTTGTAGGCGTAGTACATCGCTTAGACAGACCAACTACAGGATTAGTTATTTTTGCAAAAACATCTAAAGCGCTTAGCCGGTTAAACGAAAGTTTTAAGAATAGAGAAACAAACAAAACATATTGGGCTGCCGTTAAAAACGCACCAACAAACGCGACAGATACCTTAACACATTACTTAGTAAGAAATCCTAAAAACAATCAATCTAAAGCTTTTGATAAAGAAGTGAAAGAAAGTAAAAAGGCTTCTTTAACTTATAAAATATTAAAAAAGCTAGAAAGATTTGTTATCTTAGAAATCGATTTACATACAGGCCGCCATCATCAAATTCGCGCACAGTTATCTAAAATTGGTAGTCCAATTAAAGGTGATTTAAAATATGGATTTGACAGAAGTAATACAGATGGAGGAATTCATCTACATGCTCGTAAACTAACGTTTATTCATCCGGTAAAAAAAGAAGAATTAACAATTATTGCCCCTACACCTACTGATCCAATTTGGGAAGCTATTTAAAAAACTAAATGTAATTATATTATGAAAACAAAAACTGATTTTGACAAAATTATTGCAAAAGGCTATTCGCTTGACTTTAGCCAATCCTTAGATGATATTTTAATTTATTTTAAAAAAACTGCCTTATTAAATGGTTTAGTTCTTTTAATAACATCGCTTGGGCTTTTATTAATTATTGGCTTAGGTTTCGGTATAGGTTCGGTAATAGACCAGTTTTCAAATCCTGAAGCATTAGGTGCTTTATTTGCAGATACTACATTTTTAATATATTATGTTTTATCGCTAGTATTTATTGGCGTTTTCTTGGCTCCTTTGTATGCAGGATTCATTCAAATAAATCGAGATATTGATACAAGTAATGAAGTAAGCATTTCAAACATTTTTACCCACTATAAAAGTAAATATTTTTTACAAATCGTAGCGTATACCTTAATCGTTCAACTAATATCTAGTGCACTAACATTTATTCCATTTGGAGGCACATTATTAAGCTACATTTTTGCATGGTTCACTGTTTTAGGTGTTCCACTAATTATTTTTGGTAACCTTTCGGCTATTGATGCGATCCAATATAGCTTTAAACTAGTAGCTAAAAACCCATGGACTATTTTATTAATCTTAATCGTTGCAGTATTGATAGCTATTGCTGGGCTTTTTGCTTTATGTATTGGTATAATTTTTACGATGCCTATTATATACTCAACATATTATGTATTGTATAAAAACATTGTTGGATTTAAAGAAGAAGAAATTATTTTTGATTTAGAAAAGGAAATCGAAAATTTATAACTAACAACCTAAAATTCAGTACTATGAAATGGCAAGGCAGAAGACAATCTGGTAACGTAGATGACAGACGAGGCAAATCTGGCGGAGGAAAAGTAGCCGTTGGTGGCGGAATCATAGGTATTGTTGCCTTTTTACTAATTGCCTTTGGTGGCGAAACTGGTCAAACCGTTGGGACACTTTTAAACCAAGTAAATACACAACAACAAACCGAAAGCCAATCGGTTGAAACAAGAACTTTATCGACAGAAGAGAAAGAATTAGGCGAATACACCAAAGTTGTTTTTGCAGATACTGAAGATATTTTTACACAACTTTTTCAAGAAAATGGCTTAGAATATCGCAAGCCTAAAATGGTTTTATTTGATGATCAAGTTCAAACGGCTTGTGGTACAGGTACAGCCGCTGCCGGACCTTTTTATTGCCCTGGCGACGAAAAAGTGTATATGGATCTTCGTTTTTTTGAAGAATTAAGAACAAAGTTTGGAGCCAAAGGTGGTGATTTTGCTATTGCTTATGTTATTGCGCATGAAGTTGGGCACCACATACAACATTTGGTAGGAACTAACAGTAAAGTTCGCGAATTACAACAAAAATCAAACAAAGCGCAAGCCAATCAATTATCTGTAGCTCAAGAACTACAAGCTGATTTTTACGCCGGAGTTTGGGCACACCATAACAAACAATATTTAGAAGGTGGTGATATCGAAGAAGCTATTAGCGCAGCACAAGCTGTTGGTGACGATGCCATTCAATCTAAAATGCAAGGTTACGTTCAGCCAGAAACTTTTACACACGGTACCTCAAAACAACGCGTAGATTGGTTTATGAAAGGATATAATTCGGGTGATTTAAAACAAGGTGATACCTTTTCTGAAATCTAAAATATTTTTAAAAGCAGGTTATTAGTAACCTGCTTTTTTTATTTATATTCTAGTAATTTTATCAATTAAAACCTACATTTGTAATTCACTTAAATTTTAATTCTTATGAAAGTTGGTATAGATAGCCTATCATTCTACATACCTAAAATTCATCTTCCTATAGAAACTTTAGCAACTAACAGAGGTATCGATCCTTCAAAACTTATTAAAGGTTTAGGATTACAAAAAATGACTTTGTTAGACGTTTATCAAGATGTAGTTACCTTAGCAGCAAATGCAGCCTATAAATTATTAGAAAACAATTCACAAATAAAACCAGAAGATGTTGCTAAAATTTATGTTGGAACCGAAAGCGGTATTGACAGTTCTAAACCCATAGCTTCTTTTGTTTTAGGCTTATTAGAACAAATTTATGGTGCACGTAGTTTTAAAAATTGCGATGCGGTTGATCATACTTTTGCTTGTATTGGTGCCGTTGATGCAATGCAAAATGCAATTGACTTTGTCAAGCTAAATCCTACAAAAAAAGCTATTGTTATTGCTACTGATTATGCAAAATACGATTTAAACTCAACCGGAGAATATACACAAGGTGCAGGTGCTATAGCACTTTTAATTACTGCTAATCCACGAATTTTAGCTTTTGAATCTAAAACCGGAGTAGCTACAGAAAGTGTATTCGACTTTTTTAAACCTCGTCATGTAATTCAAAAACAAACGGTAACCGGAACAACTGCAAATGAAGATTGGAACGGAGTTTTAGAGTCTGAAATTACAATTTATAAAGAGCAACCTGTTTTTGATGGACAATATTCTAACGAATGTTATATAAATCGAATTACCGAAGCATACCAAAATTTTAAAACAGAAAACGGCATAAAAAACGAAAAAGTTTACAACAATTGGAAAGCAATTTTAATGCATTTACCTTATTGTTATCAAGGACGTAGAACTTTTTATGAAATTGTATTAAATGAAAATCCAGAATTGGTAAACAAAAATGCTGACGATGCAAAAGAGCAAATTAAAGCATTTGCAAAATCTGACTTATTTATGGATATTGTTAAAAATAAAATTACACCGTCAGAAATTGCTTCAGGCCAAGTCGGTAATATTTATACCGGGTCTATTTTCTTAGCTTTAGTTTCGACACTAGCCTATTTTGCAGAGAATAAGGAAAATATTACAGGTGAAACGTTTGGTTTTATAGCTTATGGGTCGGGTGCAAAATCTAAGGTTTTTGAAGGAATTATTCAGTCTGATTGGCAAGATGCATTACCTAAACAATCTATTTTTGATGCGTTAAACACCTCTACAGCAATTGATTTTGAAACCTACGAACGTTTACATAAAAAAGAAATAAAAACAGCTGTATTAACTCCTAAAAATGAATTTGTTTTAGATTATATTGAAACAGAAAATCCGAATTTAAAGGGTGCTCGTTATTACAAATTTGAAATTTAAATAAAAAAACTTCGCTAATAAGCGAAGTTTTTTTATTTATCACGTTCAATTGTTTCTTTTACTTTTCCTTTTCTATCAACTACATCAAACTTACCTTTATTAAATACTAGCTTACCGCTAGGATTTTTTCTTTCCGACAATATAATATTTCCGTCGGCGTCAATAATTAAAAAACTGCTAAAAGTTAAACTAAGTTTGAAATATTTACTTGTACCATCAATATAGCTTAATCCTTTAGTATTTGTAAAAATTATATCATTTTTTAAACCCGAATAAATGTCGTAAAAATAAGGTTGTCCTGGCTCATTTTTTAAAATATTATAAACATTTGCAGATTGTGAACTAATGTCTTTAACAAAGTCTTTTTCTGTATATAAAACTTCATTGTTACTTTTTCGAATCACGGTTGCAAATTCATTTTTTTTATACCAAGTTAAAAAATTATTTTCTGAGAAATCTTTTACAAACTCGTCAAAACGATACTTTTTCGTCTCTATATTATAAAAATTATATTTTCTATCTAGTATTGATTTTGAATTATTATCAAGGGAAAATGTTTTGTTAGCTTGATGATAATGCTTAACAACAAAGTTACCGTTTAAAACAACATTGCCGTTAATATCTAAAATATTAATTTCATTATCTCCAACATATTCAACAAAATACATCGGCAAAGTTTCTTCGTTTATGTTGTCTGAAACAACTTTAATTTCGCCTATTTCATTTTTAACTGTAAATAGAAATTTATTAGTTCTAGAATTATAAATTTCGTAAGCATTATTTTGCTTATTTTTTAATATAAATAGCTTAGACGTTGGTAAAAAACCTGAATATGTATAGTTTTTTGGAAATACAATTGGTTTTTTTGTTGTAAAATTATAAACTATTTTAACTTCTCCATCAGGCGAATAAGAAGCATAACCATCAAATAGTGGTGAAATGTGACTATATGAATCCTCTTTAAAAATCAGTGCTCCTGTTTGATCAATAACATTCCATTTACTAATAACAGGATTAAAAACAGAAAAATAAGTATTATTGTCTGTGTTAATAAAATATAATCCACCAACAGAAATATTAAAAACATAAGCATTTAATTTGTTTTTAGTTGGTAAATTCGTAAAATCTTTACTGAGCAACTTAATATTTTCGTATCTAGAAACTTCTTGTAATTCTTTTTCATTGGTTGAAACAAAATAATTTCCGTTTTTTAAAACCACTAAAAAACTAATACCTAATGGAATTTCAATTTTATCACCATCGGCTTTTTTGAGAATGTTTTGCTTATTTGGATTTAAATGATAATAACTTTCTTTTAAATCAATTATATTTTGATTTTGAGCTGTTAATGATACACAAGCAAAAGCACAAAATAGAAATACTATTTTAGTAATAAATCTCATTCTAATTAAATTTATTGTATAACGACAAAAACTTTGAAAATTTCATAAGTTTTTTTACTGAACCCTATAAACAATAAAACGCTATTTTTATTGTGTAAAAGAGTTTAGTATAAACTAAACTCTTTGTTCTTTTAACACCCTCTTTAAATTAGAGGTTTTAATTACTTTACCTAAATCTGTAATAAATAAACCCGCATATTCCGGATATTTTTTTAAAAATTGTAATCCTCCTTTCCACCCCATAACCATGATTGATGTACTAAAAGCATTAGCAAGTTCAGCTGATGGACCAATAATGGTAACACTTGTAAGCCCTTCAGTTGGCCAACCTGTTTTTGGATTAATAATGTGTGAATAACGTTTTTCACCTATCAAAACAAATTTTTCATAATCACCAGACGTGGTTATAGCCGAAGTATTTAACTTAAATATTGCTACTAACTTGTTGCGTTTAATTGGATTAGTAATGCCTATTTTCCAATGTTCATCTTTTATAGGCTTTCCTAATGTGGCTAAATCACCAGAAGCATCAACGATACCAGAATTTATGCCTAACTCAGTCATTTTATAACGACCTTTATCAGCGGCATATCCTTTGCCAATAGATCCAAAACCGATTTTCATTCCCTTTTCACGCAAAAAAATTGTAGTATCTGCAGGGTACAAAATTATATTTTGGTAGCCTACCTTTGAAATTGCATTTTTAATAACCTTTTCAGAAGGAATACTATCCATAAAATCATTAAAATCCCAAATTTTATCCATCGCCGCAAAACTTATATCAAAAGCTCCATCCGTCATCTCTGAATAGGCTATGGCACGTTGCGTTAATTCAAAAACCTCTTGATTAACTTTTATTGGTCTTATACCTGCATTCGCATTTACTTGAGAAATTTGAGAGTTTGGAATCCAATCCGATATTAAATTTTCAATTCTAACTATTTCAAAAATTACGGAATCAATTTTTGCATTTGCTGTAACAACAGAACTGTCTACCACCGTTATTTTAAAACGTGATCCCATTAAAATAGTGTCACGCACTTGTTCAACCTGACCGAATAAACTTAGACAGAATACAAGTGTAAAAATTATAGTAATTTTTATTTTCATATTAATAACAATCGGTTAAAAACTGATTATTAGCTTGGTAAAAAATAATTGGTTTATTATTGAATTCCATACAAATAGCATCCAATTCTTTTTCAACATCCTTTTGCATAGCTAAAGCCCCACAAATCATAATTATACCATTATTGTGTAAAATATCAGCAATTTTTTTAGCATCATTTCGAATTAAATCCATTACATACATTTTTTCAGATTCTCGTGAAAAAGCGATGGAAAATGAGTTTAATTTATTTTTCTCCAAATTTATATTGGCAAATTTTTCGTAATAAGCAACAGTATCGTTTTTATAACGAAAACCAACATACAAATGTGTTTCTGTTTGGTTTATATTCTCGTCAATCATTCCTAAAAAAGGAGCAATACCAGTTCCATTAGCAATTAAAATCACTTGTTTAGCTTGAATTGGAAAATAGAAATTCGCATTTTTTACTAATCGTGCTTTAATACTCTCATTCGGCTTTAACTCATATAAAAACTTAGATCCCAAACCAAACTCATGCAATTTAACAACCAATTGCAATTGGTTATTAACTTTTCCAATAGAATACAAACGTTCACGATAATCATTTGCAGGATAGATTGCCAATAAATCTCCAGACTTATATTTTTGATTTGCTTGTAAAGTTACCGTAAAGGTAGTATCGTCTTTAAAAATGTCAGACTTTTGAAGTACACGCATACTTTTAACTCGTGGCATTTTTGTTACGTATAGATCGGCATTCGTGTCTAAATTATATCCAAAACCTAAATTAATTTGTTCTACCCATTGCGAAAACTCGATTGGCGATTTATCATTAACTGTACAAACAGGCAGAACTTGTTTAGCCCATTTTTTGGTATTTATCCATTCGTCTATTTGATAAGCAAAAGCACAAAAATCTTTATACGCACGAGAACCAAAACCAATAACCGCATATTCAACAAAAGGTTGTTCAAGAGTTTGAACTATTTTTTTAAATTTTTTAGCGTTTGTTGGAGCCTCACCTATTCCGTAGGTAGCCGCAAAAAAGAATATTTGCTTTGCGTTTTTATAGCTTTGATATTGATTTAAAGGGGCGATATACACCGCAACATTTTGGGCTAACAATTGTTCATAAACTTTATTTGCGAATGAAATGGTTGAGCCATTTTCGGATCCAACCAATAAAATAACATTTGCATCATTTGCAGAAATTTTATTTTTGAGGAACTTTGTTTTGGTACGTTTGTAGGTCATTACAAAACCAGACCAAACAAAAAATAAAATATTGATTGACGCAATTCCTAATATAATTGCCCAAATCCAATTGGTTCGACCTGTATGAAGATCTAAGCTTAAATTCTGGAAAATTTCGGCCTTTGAAAGTTGATTTTCCTGAACTATATCACCCGAATATTGACTCACTAAAATTTCGCGATCTGTCAACTTTATTTTGTAAAATTCCTCCGGATCTACATCAAAAGGGAATTCAATCTTAGCGACCTCGCTTAAGTAAATTGATTTAAAAGCTGGATAACCAGTTAAAGCTAAAGGCTCCTTATTTATTTCGATTGTAACATCGGATTCTATCGTATTTGATTGATTAGGGATTATTTCGAAGCGAAGTAAAAATAAATAAGTACCTGTTATGGAAATAATTAAAATAGGAATTAAAAATAATCTACCAGCAGCTACATGGTAATATTGAGCAAAATAATCCTTAGATATTTTATTAAAAAAGAACTTAATTCCTTGTTGTCGTTTAATTATCAAAACTAAACCTGAAATTGTTATTAATACTAATAAAAAAGTAACAAACCCAATAATAAATCGTCCTGTTTCATGCAAAAACAAAGAACGATGTAAAGCTGTTACCCATTGGAAAAAAGAGCTTTGTTGCATTGAATCTGCCAAGAATTCACCCGTGTTTGGATTTATGATTTTTATAAAATCATTTCCATCATCGTCAAAACCTTGAATTGTTACAAACTGATTCTCATCAACAGATAAGTCTAATATTTCGCTGTATTTATCTTTTAAAACTGGAATAAGTTGACTTAAAGTAATTTGATCAAAATTTTCTGCCTTATATGGATTTGTTTTTTCCAAAATAGGTTCAAAAGATAAAATGGCTCCTGTTACAGAAGCCATTATTATAAATAAAAACGAAAAAATAGCTAAAATTAAATGGGCTGTTCGCCAAACCGAAGTGGTCATAAATTTAGTTTGTTTTATTTAGTTTTACATATCTAATAAATCCTTTACCTTCTGTTTTCTGAGTAATTCCATCTGTTGTTAACGGAATTTCAACATCTGTAATGAAGTAATCTTTATCTTCAACTGCAGATTCAAAACGTAATTTATAACCTTTATTTAACTTTGATTCATCAATAGTAAAAGTTGTTAAACTACGATCTCCTGCAGGAATAGAAGCTCCAGTAATACCATTTAATGTTTCTTTCTTTTTTTTGTAAAATTTGTCCCATTCTTTAAAACCGTTGTACCATTGCTTGTCAGGGCCCATCATATACAATGTTTTTTCGTAATTACCATTAGCATCAATTAGTGAAACAACCACATAGGCCTCTAAACCTTTATAGTTAGTCATTTGTAATAAACATTTATATTTAGAATTTTGAGCAAAAGAACTTGCAGAAAAACTTAACATTAATATAAGGGTAGATTGAATTAAAAATTTCATTATGAATTGATTGTTGAGATTATCTTAAAAATTCGATGTTTACATTTTTTTCAGAAAAATATTCATTTTCAGAAGCTAAATCAAAAGCAGTTTCTTCAAACTCGGTAACTTTATTTTTACTTGCGCCTTTAGCCAATAAATACTTTAAAATAACATCATCTTGTCCTATCATTGCTGCCTTATGCAAAGGCGTCAACCCTTGTTTATCAGTAGCATTAATATCAATATTTAATCCTTCTAAAAGTTTTAAAAGATTTACATCATTTTTCACAACTGCAGTGTGGTATAATGAAGAGCCATCTGCTTGTTTCGTTGAAAAATCAACGCCTTTATTTTTTAAAATTTGAAGTTTTTGTACAAATTCATCAGAATTTTGGCCAGGACGAGGTTTTTTATATGATTGAACTAGAGCGTAAGCTAAATTACCATTTTTAGAATCGAGCTTTACATTTGCACCATTAGTAATTAAATACTCAACAATTTCTGGAGTGCCATTTTGTACAGCTAAAAATAAAGCTGATTCGCCATTTTTATTAACTGAATTAATATTTTTTAATTTAGGTAATAACTGCTTAACTGTTTCAATATCTTTAGCTCCAGAAGCTACCATAAATATATTATCTCCATTATTGTCAACAACATTTACATCAACCTTTTTAGATAAAAAATAGTTAATAATATCTTGTTGCTTACCTTTTTTTACAATATAATGTAAAGCAGTTGCTCCAGTTTCGTCTGTAGCATTAGCTTTTATTTTTAATTTTTCAATTAAGTATTTAAACGTTTCTAAATCATTCGTTTTAAAACGTGATCCTTGTGCAGCAAACAATAAAGCATTAGAAGTTGCCTTAACACCTTTATTAGAAATTTTATTAAGTAATTCTATATTACCATTTCGAGCTGCATAATCAAAAGCTGTACGACCGAAATCGTCCACACTATTTATTTTTAAACCTTTAGAAACTAAATATTCTGAAAGTTTTAAATCGGTATCATTTGCAACAGCCAATAATAAAATATTAGCACCATTAGCGTATTTTTGATCAATTTTAACTCCGGAATTAAAAAAAAGTTCATAAACCTCAGGATTAAGTTGACCATTAGAAGCTGCAAAAACTAAAGCTGTTGCTCCTTTATCATCAGTTCTATTGATATCAGACCCTTTTTCAATCAAATATTTTATCAACTCTATATTCCCCTTACTTGCTGCCCAATGAATATATAAACGTCCGTCGTGAGTTAATTTATCTACACTATTTCCAGGCTGATCAATTAAGAACTTAATAATATCAATGTTCGCTCCACTATTAATTGACATACTTACAACGTCATGATTACCACCATTAGCTTCGCTAGGATTATTTCCTTTATTAATTTCTTGTTGAACTAAAGTAATATTTGGATTTTTTTTCCAAAAATCTGTATTAAGTAATATATTGCTTTGAGCATTTACAAAAAAAGAAGCCAGCAAAAATGCTGCTATAAATATTCTTTTCATAATATTAAATATTAGTTTTTATTTAGATTTAATCTTAATTAAAAACCAAATATAAGATATTTTATTAATACAAAAAAAAAAGCTGTAAATAATTACAGCTTTTTTTTATTATTTATTTGGAGCATACTTTAAAAATAACTCTTTAGTTTTTAAAATGTCATAATACGTTTCTTGATCTTCTTCATTTGCAACTGTTTCTGAAGATATTACGTCTAAAACATCACCTTTTTTATCAATTACAATAAAGAATGGAAATCCTAATTCTCTTCCATTAGGTGCATATTTCTCAAAAACAGCTTCATTTTTATTTTCTTTCGAATAATTTAAATGGTAGTATAAGTAATTGTTATCTAATATTGTTTTAAGTTCTGGGGTATTTTCAATAAAATCAGTAAATCGCAAACACCAGATACACCAATTACCTCCCGCTTGAATTAAAACATTTTTACCCTCTTTGTTAGCTTGCTCCACTAATTTATCAATACGAAGCTGAGCATCTTCAGAAACATTGTAAGGTTTTGCCAATTTTATCATATCTGATTTGGCTTTTTGGATAAGAGCAGCTGTATCAATTGTTTGTACTGCAATAGTGTCGGCTACAACTTCGATTGCTTTTTCAGAATTATCCTTTTTACAACTAATAAAAAACAACGCTAAAAGCATTGTGGTAAGAAATGGTTTATATATTTTCATAATCTAAATTTTGAGAAATTAAATATAATAATTTTTTTAAAAATATTTATTTATAATCTGGTAGATTTTAAAATAATCAAAAAAACCACCCAAAATGGGTGGTTCTATATTTATTGAAAAAAAAAATTAGTTATTTCCTTTTTCCATTTTAGCTTTTAATTCAGCTAAAGCATCAATATCTCCTAAAGTTGTTTTTTCAGAAGCATTTGTTGAAGAGTTATTAGAAACTTTTTCTTCTTGAGCTTTAACATTTTTCTCTTCTTCCTCACGGAACATAGCTGTATGAGAAGCAACTACTCTTTTGAATTCTTTATTGAATTCAATTACTTTGAAATCAGCAACATCACCTTTTTTCAATTTTTTACCGTCTTCTTTTTCTAAGTGACGAGTAGGAATGAAAGCAACGATATCATCACCAAATTCAACAGTTGCACCTTTTTCAACTACTTCAGAAATTGTTCCGTTGTGGATAGTTCCAACAGCGAAAGCAGCCTCATACTGATCCCATGGATTAGCTGTAGTTTGTTTGTGTCCTAAAGATAATTTACGACCTTCAACATCTAATTCTAAAACAACAACGTCTAATTTGTCACCAACGTTAACAAATTCAGATGGGTGCTTAATTTTCTTAGTCCAAGATAAGTCAGAAATATAAACTAAACCATCGATACCTTCTTCTAATTCAACAAAGATACCAAAGTTAGTAAAGTTACGAACTGTACCTGTGTGTTTAGAAGCTACTGGATATTTAGCAGCAATATTAGTCCAAGGATCTTGAGTTAATTGTTTGATACCTAAAGACATTTTACGCTCATCGCGATCTAATGTTAAGATAACAGCCTCAACCTCATCACCAACTTTTACGAAATCTTGAGCAGAACGTAAATGAGTTGACCATGACATTTCAGAAACGTGGATTAACCCTTCTACACCTTCAGCAACTTCGATGAAAGCACCGTAATCAGCTAAAACAACAACTTTACCTTTTACTTTATCACCAACTTTTAAGTTTGTATCTAAAGCATCCCATGGATGAGCGTTTAATTGTTTTAAACCTAATTGGATACGAGTTTTCTCATCATCAAAGTCTAAGATAACTACGTTTAATTTTTGGTCTAATTCTAAAACTTCACTTGGGTGATTAATACGAGACCAAGATAAGTCAGTGATGTGGATTAAACCGTCAACACCTCCTAAATCGATGAATACACCGTAAGAAGTAATGTTTTTAACAACACCTTCTAATACTTGACCTTTTTCTAACTGACCGATAATTTCTTTTTTCTGAACTTCGATATCAGCTTCGATTAATGCTTTATGAGATACTACTACGTTTTTAAATTCGTGGTTGATTTTAACAACTTTGAATTCCATAGTTTTATTTACAAATTGATCGTAATCACGGATTGGTTTAACATCAATTTGAGAACCTGGTAAGAAAGCTTCGATACCAAATACGTCAACGATCATACCACCTTTAGTTCTACATTTTACGAAACCATTAACGATTTCTCCTGTATCATGAGCAGCGATAACTCTATCCCAAGCTTTAATTGTACGAGCTTTACGGTGAGATAATACTAATTGTCCGTTTTTATCTTCTTTAACGTCGATTAAAACTTCAACTTTATCACCAACTTTTAAACCTGGATTGTAACGGAACTCGTTTAAAGAAATAACTCCTTCAGATTTAGCGTTAATATCAACGATAGCATCTCTATCAGTAATTCTAACTACAATTCCTTCAACAACTTCCTCATCTCCTGTTGAAATGAAAGTTTTTTCTACTAATTCTTCAAACGTTTTTAATTGTTGTGTATCAACTGCATCAATTCCTTGTTCGAATTTATCCCAGTTAAAATCAGCTAAAAACTGCTCTTGAGTTTTGTTAATTTCAGACATGTCTGATTATTTTGTTTTTGTATTCTGCGTTTACACAAGTTTTTTTGATGTTAGAAACTACAGAAGATGTTTTACATATATATTATAAGAACCATTAAAAACTTTTCACATCAAATGGTTTGCAAAGGTAATAATTATTTTATATATCAAAAAAAATAATACCTATAATTTTGTATTGAAATAAATTTCTCAATTGTATGGATTTAAAAAAACTATTTTTTTATGGAACATTGCACGCTGGGATTTTACAACCAGGGCATACCAAACCAAAAGAAAAATAGGAAGAACTTATAGGAAATGAAATTTGAGGTAACACTGGATTATAATAAAAGAGCAAAAAAAATCCACTTAATAATAAAATGGAGCTTTTTTTTAAAATTATCTTATTGTATTTAACTAACATTAATAACGTTACTTCCAAGACCAGACATTATTGCAAAACACTTATCACAATACTGATTATAGCATATTTTTGCTACATCAGAAGCTTAGTGGGCTTGTTGATACAAGTTTTGAATACATAAACTATTTACTTTTGTTGGTTTAAATTATAGATACGATTCCAAAAGATTAACAACAAAAAAGTAACTAAACAATTGTTTGGTGATTGATTTAGCTAATCAAAAGAATTATCAGAATTGTTATTGTCAATACAAATTATTTGTTGGTACTAACTAGCAATTAGGTATATTGACCCTAATACAATTGCCAAAGACATATAAGTTACAACGCCAACAGTCATACCAATAATAGTAATCATTCGAACAAAAAAAGCAGACTGCTTGGCTTCTTCATAAAAACCGTTAGCCCACAAATTGTCAACTTTAATAGCATTTATCAAAGCGATTACTCCTAATGGTAAAAAAAAGAAAATCGTTAAAATTGCCCATATAATATAATTATTTGGGATTTTTCTACTGTTATTTATTGGTTGTTTTAGTTCTATTGTCTTCATAATCTCTTTACATGTTAGCTATAACGCATTAATATTGATAATATTTTAACAAACGATAAAAAGTACTAGCCAAAATAAAACACCTAAAAGTAATGAAATTTGTCCAAAGGTAATAGCTTTGTCCGATGCTAATCTGGCTTGATCATATTCCTTTTTTTTCCACAAATTTGAAACCTTCAGTGAATAAATAATGGCAAAAATTCCGATAGGGAAAAAGCAAAACAACGTTGAAATAATAGCTAATAATAAATAATTATCGGGAGGTACTAAATCAGTCGAATAAGCTTCGCTTTTTTTATTCATAAAAATATCTTATCGTTATATTAAATAAAAGTAAAAAATAAACATAAAAAAAGCAAGAACTAAGTTCTTGCTTTTTTTATGTTTATTTTATTTAATGACTTATATCAGTTAAATCAGTTTCATTAGGTTTGTGTTCGTGTTTAAAAAACAATGCAAAAAGTATTGCAATAATTAAAGAATACAGCGCAAATGAAAACCAAATATTTGACCAATCTTTTACATATATATTACTAGATAAATTACCAAGTGCATCTATATTAACTTCAGATTTTGATAAAAAATTAATAAAATGACTGTTTGATGTATCAGTGTCTAAAAACTGAGCTAAATCAGCTGAGTTAGAAAATGATTTTGTAAAATATTTATCAATCAACCAGCCTGATGTTAAACTTCCAAGTACGGCACCAAACCCATTTGTCATCATCATAAACAAACCTTGAGCTGAAGATCTGATTTTAGAATTCGTATTTGTTTCAACAAATAAGGATCCAGATATGTTAAAAAAGTCAAAAGCCAACCCGTAAACAATACATGATAAAATAATCATCCATAAACCGTCGGTTGGGTTTCCTAATCCTAATAAACCAAAACGTAAAACCCAAGCTAACATAGAAATTAGCATAACCTTTTTAATTCCAAAACGTTTTAAGAAAAATGGAATTGCCAAAATAAATAGCGTTTCGGATATTTGTGAAATTGACATAATTATAGTTGAATACTCAACTACGAAAGAATTTGCATATTTTGGAAAGTGCTTAAACTCGTCTAAATAAACATCTCCATAAGCATTTGTTAATTGTAACGCTCCACCCAAAAACATTGAAAATATAAAAAACAAAGCCATTTTATAGTTCGCAAAAAGTTTAAAGGCTTCTAAACCAAATTGCTCAACTAAAGACGCATTTTTATTTATTAAATGCCCAGGTTTACATTTTGGCATAGCTAATAATGCATAAATAGCTAATATAAGAGCAGCAATTCCGGCTATGTAAAATTGATTTGCGGTTGCTTTACTATTTGTTAAGTTTGTTATCCACATGGCTACAATAAAGCCAACAGTACCCCAAACTCTAATCGGTGGAAAATCTTTTACCACATCTGATCCCGCTTGCTTTAATGCTGTATAAGAAATTGAGTTATTTAAGGCAATAGTTGGCATATAACAACACATTGCGCCAAACATTACCCAAAAAAAAGTTGTTGGCGAGTCAACAGAAGGTAACCAAAACAAAACCGCAGCATATAATAAATGTAAAACCCCGTATAATTTTTCGGCATTTATCCAACGGTCAGCTATGATACCTGTAATTGTTGGCATAAATAACGACGCGAATCCCATAGTTGCAAAAATAGCACCAAACTCTGCCCCACTCCATCCTTTTGTACCAAACCAGTAGTTTGCAATAGTAATTAACCAAGCTCCCCAAACGAAAAGCTGTAAAAAGTTCATTAATATCAAACGATTTTTAATGCTCATTGTAGTAATAATTTATTAAGAATAAATGCTTTTATTAATTTAAGAGATTGAGTGTATTAGATTCATTACTTTATCAAATTGCTCTTCTTTTGATAAATAAGAATTATCAATTTCTATAGCATCTGTAGCCATTTTTAAGGGAGAATCTTTACGGGTTGAGTCAATTAAATCACGTTCAACCACATTTTTAAGCACCTCTTCGTAACTAACTTGATCTCCTTTGGCAACTAATTCATTATAACGACGCGTTGCACGGGTTTTCGAATCTGCAGTCATAAAAAGCTTTAAATCTGCGTGAGGAAAAACAACCGTTCCAATATCTCGACCATCCATTACTACTCCCTTATCTTTTCCCATATTCTGTTGTTGTTCAACCAATTTTGTGCGAACCTCTGATATAGCAGCTATTTTACTAACTTGATTGGATACGGCTAACGTACGGATTTGTTTTTCAACATTCTCTCCGTTTAAATACATTTCAGCATAACCTAAATCTGGATTAAAAATAAATTTCAACTCAATATTAGGTAAAGCTTGTAATAAAGAAGATAACTCAAATTGTGAATCGTTTATCCAATTATGTTGCATGGCATAAAGCGTTACTGCTCGGTACATAGCTCCTGTGTCAACATAAACATAGCCAAGTTTTTTAGCAATTTGCTTAGCTAATGTACTTTTGCCTGTAGAGGAAAAACCGTCTAAGGCAATGGTGATTTTTTTCAAAGTAAGTATTATTTATTTTAATATAAATTAATGGAGTTGTAAATAAACTTAATCCACTAATTGAAAACGTAATATTATTCGGACTCCAAAGTTACGAACTAGAAAGCAAAATTTAAATTTTTTCTATATAAATTATTATTTCAAAAAGTTAATCTCTTAAAATAAAAAATATAGGCATGCATCAATTAATGAGTAATGTTTTTTTATTTTTTTAGTAGCGCGTGCGAAGATATAAATTTAACCTTGATAATTTTAAAAAAAAGAAGTTTTGAATTACCAAACTATATTAAAAAGGTTAGTCACTTTGAAGGAAATCGGTTGTAAGTAAAGTTAAGGACAGAAATGTAACGATATTTTTGAAATACAAAACCCTAAAATATTTTATTTATCAATGTAAACATCAAAATAATTTACTGCTACAAAAAAAAATGGTCTAAACTTATAAAATAGCAATTTCCCTTTTTACATTTGTTTTTAAATACATTTTATCTATTAAAAGTTACGTTTCATCTAATTTTAATCCTATTGTAAAATATAACCATAACTTATGTGTTTTGAGTAAATAAGGTTAGAGATTATCTCTAATTTCTCAATTAACAACCACATAATTTTTCTTTTAGAACTGTGCTTCTAATTATTATAATTAAGGCACAGTTTTTTAACAAAAAACTAAAATATTTTTATTAAACTAAAAAAAGTCAGATAGAATTCTATCTGACTTTTTTAATTATATTTATATTATTTTTTTGGAAACTTCCAAATAAAACTATCCGTTTTATCAATAGTTGCACCCAACTCAATACATATTATTTCATCGTATTCAGACACTAAAGTAATCCAATTTTTTTCATTAAAATGGCGTGTCATTGTATCAATCTCATCTTCTTCCCAAAGAGTAATCCCTTTAGCATTTAAACTTTTTTTAACCAGTTCAGTTTTTTCATTAAATAACTTAACACCAGTTAATTCAAGCTTAGGATGCGTACAAATAATATATCCAAATTTAAAATCCTCGTCTGCGTAAAATGTCAATCGTGCTTTGTAATCGTTATACAAATACACTTTATTTCCATCCTCATCATCGAAAGCTTTATTCGGTTTACCTAAAACCTTTTCTACGTCTTTGGTTTGCATTCCAAAAACTAAATCGCCAATCCCAATTGCCGGAAGTATTTTCATTTTAATTCGAGTTTAATTTTGATATTTTTTTACCTTAGCAAAGGTACAATAACTACCTTGTTTTTTAGACTATTTTATTTAAAATTAAAACAATCTAATAAATTCAAAAGAAAACTGTGTTCAATTATATGATTAAAAAAAAACATTTTTACCTATTGTTGCTTATTTTTTGTGTTTTAAGTTATTCTTGGATTATTGTAAATTTACTAAGCCACAACACAAAAGACTATTCATTAACTGTTTGTACCCTTAAAAAAATATCCGGAATACCTTGTGCTTCTTGTGGTACAACAAGATCAATTCTATTTTTTTTTAAAGGTGACTTTGTAAATGCTTTATTTTATAATCCAATAGGAATTTTGGTAGCACTAATTTTGATTATTTTACCCCTATTTATTAGTTACGATTTGATCACAAAAAAGGATATATTATATTCAAAATATCTAAAATTTACTTTAAACAAAACATTTTGGATTATTATAATTTCAATATTTATACTAAGCTGGTGTTGGAATCTGTTTAAATATTTTAATTCGTTTGATATTTAAATTAATAACGCTTTTTCGCTATTTTTTTAATATTTTTGAATAAAACAATTAAAAATGGAAAATCTTAAAAATCAAAACGCAATAATAACTGGTGGAGGTCGAGGTTTAGGTAAAGCTACAGCAATTGCTTTTGCCAAAGAAGGAATAAATGTTGCTGTTACCGGACGTAATGAAAAAAAATTACAAGAAACTGTTGCCGAGTTAAATGCCTTAGGTGTAAAAGCTATTTATGCTGTTTTTGATATTGCTAATTACGAAGAAGTAAAAACGGGTATTGCAAAAATAATTGAAGAATTTAAAACAATTGATATTTTAGTTAACAATGCCGGAATTGCTCAATTTGGTTCGTTTTTAGAAATGGATCCGAAAACTTGGACAGATATTATTAATACAAACTTACTTGGTTCATATTACGTAACACGCGAAGTTTTACCTTTTATCATTGCCAACAATAAAGGAGATATATTCAACGTATCATCTACTGCTGGATTAAACGGAAATGCGGGCACATCAGCCTATTCTGCATCTAAATTTGGCCTAATCGGATTGTCTGAATCTATCATGCGTGAAGTTAGAAAGCATAACATTCGCGTATGCACATTAACACCATCAACTATTGCTTCAGACATGTCAAAAGAATTAAAATTAACAGACGGAAATCCGGATACAGTATTACAACCAGAAGATTTTGCTGAATTAATTGTTGGTACCTTAAAACTTCCACGCAGAGCATTACTTAAATCAGCATCCATTTGGTCTACCAATCCTTAAAATTTATTAATTATAAATTAAATCCTTTCACTAAATTACTAAAAATATTTTAAGATGAGAAAGCCTTGTTTACCAGCTCTAATCTCAACAATTATTTGTTTAGGTTTTATTTACGTAGGATATAATGTTTTGCAAATATCACTAGAAAAACAAATTGTTTGGAAAATATATGCAGCAACAATTTCACTAGTAATTTTTAGTCTAATCGTTGTTTTAAACTGTATTACAATTAAAAAACTACGTTGTTTATAATTCAAAGTTATCCGAAAGGATGACTTTTTTTAGTTATTAATCTATATTAATTTAAAACATAAAAATTAGCTGTAATTTTATATAAGAAAAAAATAACATTATGGAATTAGGCATATCAATGTTTGGAGACGTACAATACAACCTTCAAACCGGAGAAAAAATACCGGAGCAACAACGATATAAAGAAATGCTAGAACAAGTTAAACTTGCTGACGAAGTTGGTTTAGATTATTTTGGAATGGGTGAACACCATCGAGAAGATTATACAGTAACTTCACCTCAACTCTTTTTAGCGGCAGCAGCTAGTATTACAAAAAATATTAGATTAGGAAGTGCAGTATCTGTAATTAGTTCGTCTGATGCCGTACGTTTATACGAAGATTTTGCTACTCTAGATAACATTTCTAACGGACGTGCTGAATTAATGGCAGGACGTGGTAGTTTTATTGAATCATTTCCTTTATTTGGATATAATTTAGATGATTACGACAATTTATTTGAAGATAAATTAATGCTTTTACTCGAATTAAATAAAACCATTAATGGTAAAATAAATTGGAACGGGCGCTACACACAAAATTTAGTTGATCAAGAAATTTTTCCTAAGCCAGTACAAGGTCAACTTCCAATTTGGATTGCAGTGGGAGGAACTGTTTCATCAGTTCGTCGTGCTGCTACATTAGGCTTACCTATTACATTTGCAATTATTGGGGGGTTACCTATAAATTTTAAACCTTTGGTTAACTTTTATAAAACCGAATATTTAAACGCAGGGCATCCAGTTGATAAAATGCAGGTATGTATAAATTCTCATGTTTTTGTAGGAGAAACATCTAAAATTAGAGATGAATATTATCCTTACTACTCTGCTCAAATGGATCGTATAGGAAAAAGCAGAGGTTGGGCTCCGTTTACAAAAGAAGTGTTTGAAAATACCGCAAGGCCAGAAGGTGCCTATTTTATGGGAGATCCGAATGAAATTATTGATAAAATAATAATGCAACACGAATATTTTGGTCACACTCGATTTACGGGACAAATGGATGTTGGTGCTCCAAATCATAACTTAATTATGAAATCTATAGAATTATTTGGCGATAAAGTTGCTCCAGCAGTAAGAAAAGCCTTGAAAAAATAAATATAATGACAAAACTATTTACACCCTTACAATTAAAAAATCATACCCTACAAAATAGAATTGTAGTTGCTCCAATGTGTCAATATTCTGCTACTAACGGCTATGCAACTTCATGGCATTTTATGCATTTAGGACAATTAGCAGCAGGAAAAGCTGGCGCAATTATACAAGAAGCTACCGCGGTATCTCCTGAAGGTCGAATATCATACAAAGATTTGGGTTTATGGGAAGATGGACAAATAGAAAAACTATCAGAAATTAATCTTTTTATAAAAGAACAAGGTTCTGTACCCGGAATACAATTGGCACATGCTGGTCGAAAAGCTTCTACGAACTTACCTTGGTTAGGACGTGATCAATTTGGTCCAGATCATGAATTAGGTTGGCAAAATGTTGCACCATCTGCACTTCCTTTCCATCCATCAGATCATGCTCCTACTGAATTAACACACGAAGGAATTAAAGAATTGGTCGAAAAATTTAAACAAGCTGCAAACCGTGCAGTAAAAGCAGGATTTGAAATTATTGAAATACATGGTGCGCACGGATACTTAATTCATCAATTTTTATCACCAGTAAGCAACCATCGCTTAGACAATTATGGTGGTTCATTTGAAAACAGAACTCGTTTTTTAATCGAAATTGTTGAAGCTATAAAAACCGAACTAACCACACAATCTTTATGGGTTCGGTTATCGGCTACAGATTGGGTTATTGGCGGGTGGAATTTAGAAGAAACCGTTGCGCTTTCTAAAATTTTAAAAGATAAAGGCGTTGAAGTGCTAGATATTTCGAGCGGAGGTTTAGCACGTGAGCAACAAATTGAAGTAAAACCAAACTATCAGGTTCCGTTTGCAAATGCAGTTAAAAACCAAGCACATGTTTTAACAGGAACAGTTGGTTTAATTACTAATGGTAAACAAGCTGAAGAAATTTTACAAAACAATCAAGCAGATCTAATTTTAATTGGTCGCGAGTTCTTGCGTAACCCCCACTTTGTGTATGCTTGTGGTATAGAATTAGGAGAGAATATAGCTTGGGCTAACCAATACGAAAGAGGTAAAGAGTAATGTTAGCTCTAGAAAATATACATCACATAGCCATTATTTGTTCTGATTACGAAAAATCTAAAAAATTTTATACCAAAGTTTTAGGCTTAAAAATAATTAGCGAAGTGTATAGAGCCGATAGAAAGTCGTACAAGTTAGATTTAACTTTAAACAATCAATATTGTATCGAGCTTTTCTCATTCGAAAACGCCCCCAAGAGAGTCTCTTTTCCAGAAGCTTGTGGACTTCGTCATCTAGCTTTTTCTGTAACTAATTTAGCTGCTAATTTAGAGCAACTTGATACATTTAATATTAAACATGAAGGCATTCGAATAGATGAATTTACAAATAAAAAATTTACTTTTTTTAATGATCCCGACGGCTTGCCTATTGAATTATATGAAATATAAAAAATCCCAAGTATAAACTTGGGATTTTTTTTAAAATAAGCTCATTTATTTTTCAGGATACCTCAGCTGTAATCTAAAAGTTTGGTTTAATGTTAATCTGTAGCAATTAAATTACCACTTTCGTCGTAAATTGTCTTATTGTCAATATTATAAATAGTTGTTTTATTCTTCTCATCATATCCAATATAATCAGGCCAACCAATATGGTTTTACTGTAAAAATCTATCTTTAATATGCTGGTTTATTGCAATTTATTTTTCGTTACAAGCTCTTAATACGAGAACTACATAGTTATTGGAAAGGTTTGGACGAATCAGCATTTCTATTTCAATATTTTTATCATCGGCTGTTAAAACTTCGAAGCCTTTAAATATTTCATGTTTATTAAAATCGAAAATTTTGATTCGTCAAATTTCATCTACTACATTTTGCAATTCAATCAAACGCTTATCTATTTCACCGTCTTGCGCACAACAAATAAAAAAGCTCATTAAAGTTAGTAATCCAATTTTTTTCTTCGTAATAATCTATTTAAATAGCTTAATGCTATGTTTATAATCTTATAAAACAAAACGATTTTATCCCTATCAAATTATAAAAACAATGCCATACTACTTTATTGGCATTTATATTGTAATTTTGCAAGCTTAAAAAACAATTAAAATGAATAAAGGATTAATAGCATTAGCTTTTGGTGGATTAGCTATTGGAATGACAGAGTTTACCATGATGGGAATTCTAGAAGTTATAGCCAACGATTTACAAATTAGTATACCAAAAGCAGGAAATTTTATTGCCTTTTACGCATTAGGCGTTGTAGTTGGTGCTCCTGTTTTAGTTTTATTTTCTGGTAAATATCCACCCAAAAAAGTGTTATTATTTTTAATGCTTTTATTTTTTGTTTTTAATGCGCTTTTTAGCGTTGCTCCCGAATATTATACCTTATTAATTGCTCGTTTTTGTTCAGGATTACCACACGGTGCATTTTTTGGAGTTGGAACAGTTGTAGCTGCACGTTTAGCCAAACCAGGTAAAGCAGCTCAAGCTATCTCAATAATGTTTACCGGAATGACCATTGCCAACTTAGCAGGTGTTCCGCTAGGCACATATTTAGGACAAGAATTTTCATGGCGTTTAACCTACGGAATTATTTCGTTATTAGGTTTACTAACTATTTTAGCGATACACTTTTGGTTGCCTAATTTAGAAAACACATCAAAAGATTCTAACATGTTTAACCAACTTAATTTTTTCAAAACCAAAGCTGCGTGGTTATTAATAGCTATTATATCTATTGGTACCGGAGGGTTATTTGCTTGGATTAGCTATATATCTCCAATGGTTACTAAAGTTTCTGGTTTAGCAGAATCACAGGTTCCTGTAATTATGATATTAATTGGGTTGGGAATGTTTTTTGGTAACATTCTTGGTGGCAAAGTTTCAGATTCTGTTTCTCCTACCAAGGCTGCTATAGCATCTTTTTCAACTATGGCACTTATTTTAATAGTTGTTTACTTTACCGCTCATAACAGTACCATGGCGTATGTTATGGCATTTATAACCGGAATGATTGCATTTACTATTGGACCACCATTACAAATGATGTTAATTACTGCAGGAAAAGGGTCTGAGACTTTAGCAGCAGCAGCAGGACAAGCTAGTTTTAATTTAGGTAACACTTTTGGAGCTTTTTTTGGTGGAATTCCAATTTCTATGGGATTTGCTTATAACTCACCACCTTTAATTGGTGTTGGAATGGCCACTATTGGAGCACTTCTTTCCGTAGTTTTTTTATTTCGATTTATAAATAAAGAATAGTAGTAGTTATACTACCAATAAGTTTTGGAACTTTATTTGAATTTGAATGAAGTAAAATTAAGATATAGCGTACTTTATGAATAATAATAACAATAAAAATTTATTAAAAAATATAAACTTTTTATACATCTAAACCTTATTAGTTTTATAAAAAAAAGAAGTTTTGAATTAATTCAAAACTTCTTTTTTTTATAAAAACTTCTTAAGAAATTTTAAACTCCTTAGGATGTAAAACTTTTTCATCAGTAATTGCAATATCAATTACTTCATTCATTTTAGTTACATAGTAAAAAGTTAAACCTTCAAGATATTCAGCTTTAATTTCATCAATATCCTTCTTATTATCGGCACACAAAATAATTTCTTTAATTCCCGAACGTTTAGCAGCAAGTATTTTTTCTTTAATTCCTCCTACTGGTAAAACCTTACCACGTAAAGTAATTTCGCCAGTCATCGCTAAATTACTTTTAACACGTTTCTGAGTTAAAGTAGAAACTAATGAGGTTAACATAGTAATACCAGCACTTGGTCCATCTTTTGGTGTAGCGCCTTCCGGAACATGCAAATGAATATTATATTTTTCTAAAATATCAGGATTAATTCCGTAATCATCAGCATGTGCTTTAATATATTCTAAAGCAATCGTTGCAGATTCTTTCATTACGGTTCCTAAATTTCCGGTAATTGAAAGTTGCCCTTTACCTTTAGATGCTATTGACTCTATAAATAAAATATCGCCACCTACACTTGTCCATGCTAAACCAGTAACAACTCCAGCTACATCATTATTTTCGTATAAACCTTGTTCTAATTTTGGAGTACCAAGAATTTTGATAATATCAGCCGAATTTAAAATACGATTATAATCTTCTTTTAAAACAACTGATTTTGCAATATTTCTAACAACACTTGCAATTTTTTTATCTAAACCACGAACACCAGATTCACGCGTATAACCCGTAACAATTTGTGAAATTTCAGGTTTTTCAATACGTAATTCTGTTTTTGTTAATCCATGCTCTTTTAGCTGTTTTGGAAATAGATGCTGATAACCAATTTCAGTTTTTTCTTCAATCGTATATCCAGACATATTAATAACTTCCATACGATCTCTTAGCGCAGGTTGAATGGTTGACATATCATTAGACGTTGCAATAAACATTACTTTTGATAAATCGTAACCCATTTCAAGAAAATTGTCATAGAAATCAGAATTTTGTTCTGGATCTAAAACCTCTAATAAAGCCGATGAAGGATCGCCATTATGAGAATGTGACAGTTTATCAATTTCATCTAAAACAATTACAGGATTTGATGTTCCTGCTTTTTTAAGCGATTGAATAATACGCCCAGGCATAGCTCCAATATATGTTTTACGATGCCCACGAATTTCTGATTCATCGCGTAAACCTCCTAACGAAATACGAATATATTCGCGTCCTAAAGCTTCAGCAATAGATTTACCAATAGAAGTTTTACCAACTCCTGGAGGTCCGTATAAACATAGAATTGGAGATTTCATGTCTTTACGTAATTTAAGAACGGCTAAATGCTCTATAATACGTTTTTTAACATCTTCTAATCCAAAATGTTCGCGATCAAGAATTTTTTGAGCTTTAGTTAAATCAAATTTATCTCGAGAATATTTTTGCCAAGGTAATTCTAAATATAAATCTAAATAATTACGTTGTACACTATAATCAGGAGATTGCGGATTCATTCGTTGTAGCTTTGCAATTTCTTTCGTAAAATGAGTTGCTACTTTATTGTTCCACTTTTTGTTTAAAGCTTTCGCTTTCATTTCTTCTATTTCTTGTTCATTAGAAACGCCACCCAATTCATCCTGAATGGTTTTCATTTGCTGATTCAAGTAATATTCTTTTTGCTGTTGATCTAATTCAACACGAACTTTATTTTGTATTTCATTTTTGAGTTGAACTTTTTGCAACTCAGTATTCATGAATCGCAATAAATCAATCGCTTTATCTTGTAAATTATTATTTTCTAATAATATTTGTTTTTGATTTACATCGATTGCTAAATTAGAAGATACAAAATTGATTAAAAAAGCATTACTTTCTATATTAACGATGGCAGACGATAATTCTGAAGGGATATTTCCATTTTCTGAGATGTACTTAACGGCTGTATCTTTAATTGCTTCAACAGTACTCATAAACACTTCATCATCAGCTTCAGGTCTGTCTTCAATCAAATCTTGCGCTGTAGCTTTTAAATAAGGTTCATTAGCTACTAATTCAGTAATTTCAAAACGTTTTTTACCTTGTAATATAACCGTCATGTTTCCATCGGGCATATTTATAACACGTAAAATACGAGCTATTGTACCAACTTTATAAATATCATCAAAGCCTGGGTCTTCAACTTTTTCGTCGATTTGTGACACAACTCCAACATTTTTATCGTTTAAATTGGCTGCTTTAATTAAAGCTATAGATTTTTCTCTTCCGGCAGTAATGGGTATAACTACACCTGGAAAAAGCACCATATTACGCAAAGGTAAAATAGCTAATTCCGCCGGAACATCTTCTTGACTCATTTCCTCTTCTTCTTCAGAAGTTAATAATGGAATTAAATCTGAATCTGAATCAAGCTCCTGAAGTGACATACTGTCAACAGTTATAATTTTATTTTTAGACATATGAATATATTAAGACTTTTTGTCATTGGTTATAGAAAACACCAATAACTTATTATTATTAAAACACTGATTACAAAGCGATTTAACCTTTAATCAATCAGTTACACCTTCAATTTATATTAATATGTCAATCTTTATGCCATAGTTAAAACTAGTTATTGAATTACATTAGTATCCGCTAAATTATAGTTTACCATTAAATAATTAATAGCATTATTTTGGTCTATAATTTTTACGAGGCCAACTCCTGGTTGAAACCAAATTTCTCTGTTTATAATAACACTTGAAAAATTTGTTGTGTAACTATACGTATTTTTAATTTTTGTAATTTGATTAAAAACCTGACCACTTACTGCTTCCAAACTGTTTTTTTCTAAAACTTTTGATGAATAATTTATGCTAACAGTAATCACAGAATCTGTATATGTTTTACTAAACTCGGTAGTGGCAATTAAATTTTCGTTAGTTTTTAAATTCTCTTGTATTAAAGGAATTGTATATGTAGAATGAATAATATTTTGACCATTATCCGAAAGCATCATTTCTGGAACTACCAAATAATAAATACTGTCTTTTATATATATTGAAGTCGGAATATTTTGTTGATTGGGTAATATAAATTTACTCAGCCCTACCGTTTCAAAAAACTTAGTATCATTTTGATAGAATGAAGTATCAATTTTTATAGTATCGTTAATTGAATCTTTAGCCATAAGCCAATAATTAAAATTATCTAAAGGCCATATAGAAGCAAGATTATTAGTAATAACTGGAGGTTTTTGATAATCATCGCTACTACAAGACACTATTGCCAGTAAAACAAATGAAACAAAAAGACCGTGAATTTTTTTCATACTACATTTTAACTAAATAACTTATTAGAACACTAATTATTATGCTGAACTTTTTTTACTTTAAACAATAAATAAATACCAATAGCAAAAAACACCATTAAAAAAACAATAGAATTACGCATACTACCCGTAATTTGATCTATTGCGCCGTAAACAAGCATTCCTATTACAATACCAATTTTTTCTGTTACATCAAAAAAACTAAAGTAAGAAGTTGTATCATTAGTTTCTGGTAAAAATTTTGAATATGTAGATCGCGATAACGATTGTATTCCGCCCATTACCAAACCAACAAATGCAGCAGTAATGTAAAAATGTATTGGCAAAGTTACCCAGTAAGCCCCTAAACAAATTAGCAACCAAATACTATTTATAAAAATTAAGGTTTTAATATTACCAAATTTAGAAGATAACTTTGCTGTTAAAATTGCACCTAATACAGCTACTATTTGAATTAATAAAATACTTACAATTAAACCAACTGTTTTTTCCTGGTCGTTTTGCCAACCAATTTCTTGCTCCCCAAAATAAGTTGCAACTAACATAACAGTTTGTACAGCCATGCTATAAACAAAAAAAGCAATTAAATATTTTTTTAAAATAGGTGTATGCTGCAAGTTGGACCAAACTTTTTTTAATTCATTTATTCCTGACCAAATAACATTTTTAGAAATTTTACCTTTAGCCTCAAAAACAGGTAAATAGTAAAAACTATACTGAGCAAAAACAATCCACCAAATACCAACGGTGATAAATGAAATTCTCATCCCTTTTTGTGCTGCGAGTTGCGGTGTTGGCTCGTAAATCCCGAATAATTCAGGTTTCATAACCATACCTAAATTAATGACCATTAAAATTACACTTC
>Ga0233372_1000102_pt1 | contig 37380 bp, 53 predicted proteins | sample ElkDunMinimDraft_4_FD_191538 | JGI IMG/M metagenome (GOLD analysis project Ga0233372, IMG submission 191538) | Fecal eukaryotic communites from dung pellets of Tule Elk in California, USA - Elk Dung D8 | ecosystem: Host-associated > Mammals > Digestive system > Large intestine > Fecal | place... | reverse complement strand
CTTCGTGGACGGCCTCGCACTGCCTACCAAGAAGGACTACGATGCAGTGGTCGCTCAGTGGATCAATGAGTCTATCTTCAAGCTCATCACCAACCCTCACTACTTCATCGACGCTAACTACACCTCATGGCAGGACAGGCGCAATGCCCTGCTCTCGCTGGTGGAGGAAGCCCCGGAGCGCAAGGCTGTCAAGGAGCAATTCGCTGCCCTCATATCACAGCTCAACAACGAGCCTCTTGAGACCTTCCGCAAGCGCGTGGCGCAGGAACGCAAGGCCGCGAAGAAGCAGCTCGAGACTTCTCAGAATAACATCGACGCCTATCGTCGAATCCTTCCTGAGGAGGTGGGCGATGAGAAGGACGTCCGCGCTGCCATCACCCTTGTGGAGATGACTTTCGACGCGAAGATCGGAGACATCAAGGCAGAGATAGAGAAGGTCGATGCTGCCATCCTCGACATCAATGCAGCCAATGCCGACAAGCTCGCACGAGCTTCCGAGGTGGACCGCGAGATTACCCAGACACGCCTTGACATGGGCAAGATGCTCCGCTCTTCCTTGGAAGCTGCCGACAAGGATGTCCAGGCTCTGTTCAATCTCAAGAGGGATCACGACAGAATCTCAAGGGAGATCGCCCAGGCATCCGACACAATAGCCCAAAATGGCTCTCTCATCAGTTCTCTTCGCCACAAGGACGCGCTTCTTGCGCAGGAATTTGACGAGCTGAAAAAGTCATACAACCAGATCAAGGGCGCAGCCTTCCGTGTGGAAAGCGACAACTTCTGCCCGACTTGCGGACAGCCGCTGCCCGAAGAGAAGGTTGCTGAGAAACAAGCAGCACGTGCTAAGAAGATGCAGGAGGAAGCCCAGAGCCTCATCGCTAAGGCTAACGCAGTGAAGGCTGAGCGCGAGGCGATAGCCGCGCAGATCAGCGACATTGAGACTGCGAATGCACTCCTTCAGTCTTCCAGCTTGAGGGACCTCCAGGCGCAGCAGACAGAGCTCAAGAAGAAGATTGCCGAGGCTTCGGCGAAGAAGCCGGCAGACCGCACCGCCATCGAAGCGGAGACCCGCAAGACTCCCGAGTTCGTTGCCCTCGCCAAGAAGGAGCAGGAGCTGATGATGGAACTCCAGCGAGTGAAGTGCGAGACCATATCTCCGAATGAGCTCCTGCAGAAGAAGTCGTCGCTTCACAACCAGATTCTCGACCTCCAGAAGGAGCGCGAGAACGCCACTTCCGAGTTCAAGACCAAACTCCAGCTTATCGAAGAGCACAAGAAGATGACAGCCCTCATCGCCAAGGAAGAGGAGCAGGAAGCGCTCTTCGCGGAGGAGGTTGCAAGGCTTGAGAGGCTTGAGTTCGAGGTCCAGGCATACGCCAAGGCGGACGTAGATTCAGTACAGGACGTCCTCTCTTCGATGTTCAGGATTGCTCGCTGGAAGATGACCGATGAGACCCTCGAAGGAGGACTTATCGAATGCTGCGAAGTGACTGACGACAAGGGCATTCCGTATCGCTCGATGAATGACGCCCTGAAGATACAGATAGGCATGGATGTAATCCGAATGTTCTCCGAGAAGTTCAACAACTTCGCTCCTATCTTCATCGACAATGCTGAGTCTATAACCCAGGAGTCCTTCGATACCACCGCTCAGGTCATAAGGCTTCAGGTGGTCAAGGATGCCGACCTCGAAATCATCATTAACAACTAATAAGCAAAACTTATATGGCAAACAATCAACAACTTCAGAACAAGGCTCCTTCTGACAGCCAGATACAGGAGTTCATCACTTACAAGAACCAGCTCACCACGAGCGTGCTAAACAAGATCTCTGCCCTTCAGAAGGGTGGCATCAAGATACCTGCCGGCTTCTCCGCGCAGAATCAAATCTACCTCGCCTTCCTCAAGCTCACAGCGATGACCGCCAGAGACGGAAGAAGCCCTATGCTCTCGGCTGTCAAGCCTCAGAGTGTGGCCAATGCCCTGCTCACTATGTGCATCAAGGGCCTCAGCCTCGAGAAAGGCCAGTGCGCCTTCATCCAGTACGGCGACGAACTTCAGTTCCAGGAAGAGTACCACGGCAAGATAGCTCTTGCGAAGAGGTGCGGCGCGGGAGACCCGCAGGCGCAAGTCATCTACGAGGGTGACGCCTTCGAGTATATCATCGACCCAGCCACCGGCAAGAAGCAGATACTCAAGCACGAGCAGAAGCTGGGGAACATCGATCCTACCAAAATCGTAGGCGCGTGGTGCATCGTGCCATACGCTGACGGTCAGCATGAGCCGAAAGTGGAGATCATGACCATGGCCGAAATCCGTCAGAGCTGGATGCAGGGAGCTACCAAGGGACAGTCCCCGGCACATAAGAACTTCCCGGGAGAGATGGCCAAGAAGACAGTTATCAGCCGCGCCTGCAAGCTCTTCTACTCTACCAGCGACGATGCCGGCATATACGAGGAAGACGAGATGAGGGAAGTGCCTGAGACCAAGGGCGAGGACATTCAGTTCGACGCACTTCCTGTAATCTCCGAGGGCGCAGCCAAGGCAGGAAGCGCAGCTATCGTGCAGGAGGCTGCTCCAGCAGCACCGGCTCCAGCTCCTGCTCCAGCAACTGTTCCGGCACCGAAGGTGATCAATGAGAGCAGCCTTGATATTCAGGGCTTCGACGGCGAAGGAATCTTTGACGAAGACTAAAGTATGAAACTCACAGTCATCGCATCAGGCTCGACAGGCAACTGCTACCTTCTCCAGGCTAAGGACTCCGCGCTCATCCTCGAGTGCGGGGTAAGCCTCGAGAGGATGCTTCGATGCTACAAGGGAGCCATCGGCAACGTGGTAGGATGCGTCATATCTCACGAGCATCGCGATCACGCCGGCTATGCTTCGCAGTTCGCGCAGCTGGGCCTGCGCATCATCGCTTCGCCGGGCACTCTTGAGGCTATTGGCCTGAAGGATCATCGCAAGGCTCGTCAGCTTCGACCGCTCACCACTGCCCTCTACGGAGACTGGAAGATAGCGGCCTTCGACGTCAAGCACGACGCGGCTGCGCCTTGTGGCTTCGTAATCGAGCACCCGGAGTGTGGCAAGCTCTTCTTCGCCACGGACACCTGCGAGATTCGCTACAACTTCAGCGGCATGGACCTCGACCACGTGATGATTGAGACGAACTACTCGCATGAGATACTTAACCGCAAGGTCGGAGAGGGCAAGATGGACACCGCACAGGCGCACAGGGTGCAGCACTCGCACCTCGCCTGCGAGGACGCCTGCGAGTGGCTCAGGAGCAACACAGGAGAGCACCTCAAGACGGCTATTCTCGTCCATCTGAGCGACCGCAATGCAGACGCTCAGGCCTTCCGCTCAGCGATGCAGGAAGTGGCTCCGTTCGCAGCCGTGGAAGTGGCTCAGCCGGGCCTTGAAATCGAGCTTGACCGTCAGCTTCCAGGAATAGCAACAATTAAGAAACTCAGCATATAAGATGAAAGATTCACCGTACTTAACGCACGACCTTGGAGCAAGGAATGACTCCAAGATAGTAGAGCTTCAGATGGAGCTCGGATGCGAGGGCATAGGCATCTATTGGTGCCTAATCGAGATGCTCTGGGAGCAGGGGGGCTTCCTGCCGCGCAAATATAAGACACTGGCCTTCTCCATTCGTGCCACCAACGAGGACACTGTTCGCCGCGTTGTCGAGGATTTCGACCTCTTCCAGCTCGGTGACGATCAATTCTATTCCAAGTCAGCGCTGGAGAGGCTGGAGTATAAGAAGAACCAGTCTGAACAGAAGGCTAATGCCGGAAGACAAGGCGGCAAGGCTCGCGCAAGAAACGCGGAAAAAAACGAGGAAGACGAAGCAGAGCTTAAGCAGAGTTCAAGCAATGCTCAAGCAGAGCTTAAGCAGAGTTCAAGCAATGCTCAAGCAAAATCAAGCAATAAATTAATTAATAAATTAATAAATAAATTAATATCTCTATATAGCGACTTGTCGTCGCCAGAGAGAGAGAAATTTTTTGAAATTTTCTTCTTCGACTTATCCGTCGCTGACGCGCCGGACGAAATTAACAAGTTCCTCAGCTACTACAACAGCGTCGGCTGGAAGACTACCAGTGGAGCCAAGATAGAAGACCCGTACGCAATAGCCCGTAACTGGAGACCGAAAGGCGAGGTCGGCAAGTACCCTCCGAGTCTACTGGGATGGCTGAAGAAAGTCTACTCCTGCGTCGGACATATACTCCCGGACCGCACAGCATTCATCCTCGATCTTGACGCCGCCAAAATTGACGGCAAGAAGATACTCCTGCGCTTCAAGTCTCGCCAGATGGCAGAGATGATCAAGGCCTTCGTTGAAGACAACCAACTTGACGCCGGCTATGAGATCAGCTGGAACGTGATCCGAAAATGAAAGAAGACATCACACTCGAGCTGGACACGCGAGCAAGTCCTTGCCGCAGCTCTCTACCTTGAGGAACGCGACCGCCTCAGAATAGGCCGCACGATAAACGATTCTTACTTAACAGATCAAATTGAAAGTTTATGGAAATAGCATTATCAATCATAGCACTCTTGCTCATGGTGGGCATAGTGATAGTCCTGTCCATCTACGTGGCACTCAGATGGGCGGCTCAAGACCTCACGAACGAGGTGCGCAGACAGATGGAGCGCCACAATTACAGCCGAGACGCTGCAGATGCCTTCGGCTACGGATTGCAAGAGCAGAAGGCGCGAGACAAGCGCGTGGACTTGCTGGTCCGGCTCCCAGAGGATTATGTGGTAGAAATTAAACACTCAAACGAATAAAAAAACATGGAAAGAAACAACAACAACAAATTTATCGTCCGCTGCGACAGAAGCGGCGTGTTCTTCGGAGAAATTGAAAGCCGAAATGGTAGAGAAGTGACAATGACTAATGTTCGTCAGCTATGGTATTGGGACGGAGCAGCAGCACTTCCTCAGCTCGCACTTGAGGGTGTCAGCAATCCTCGTTCTTGCAAGTTCACGGTAGTGCTTGAGGAGCTTACAGTGCTTGATGCGATAGAACTCATCCCTTGTACCGACAAGGCTGTTGAATCTATAAATAATGTTGCAGAATGGAGAGCTTAGAGGATAGAATCAAGAGATTCTTAAATGTCAGCTATGGCTATGGCTCTGGCTATGGCGATGGCTCTGGCTCTGGCTCTGGCTATGGCTATGGCTATGGCTCTGGCTCTGGCTATGGCGATGGCGATGGCGATGGCGATGGCTATGGCGATGGCTTAAAGTCATACAACAGGCAGCGGGTGTATCAAGTTGATGGACTTCCTACCCTCATCGACAATGTGAAAGGGCTGTATGCCGTAGGTCATATAATCAACAAGGACAAAACGCTCAAGCCTTGCTATATTGCTCGATGCGGAAACTACTTTGCGCACGGAGAGACCTTGCACGCGGCTCAGAGGGATGCCCTCGCCAAGTATCAGCAGAACATGAGTGAGGAGGAGAGAATAGATGCTTTTATAGAAGAGCATCCTTCCCTTGATGGTGTTCATCCATGCGAAGACCTGTTTAGGTGGCACAATGTCTTGACAGGCTCTTGCGAGATGGGGCGTAAGCAATTCTGCGCGGATAAGGGAATAGACCTGAAAGCTGACTACACAGTCGAATACTTCCTTGAGATTACGAAGGACTCTTACGGCGGCAGTATCATAAAAGCGGTGCGCGAGAAATATAATATCGGGAAAAAGGGTTAACAGTACCAATCTCCAAACCAGTAACCCTGCGCTGAGACGCAATACACAACACGGGAAATGAACCGCAGACAACTGTTAGGGAGATTTTTAAATAAAAGGATTGAATTATGAAAAAAGCAAGAGTAATAGCAACTGGAGAGATTGTAGAAATTTCTACATTTCAAGATAATAATAAATTTCCAACAACTTATGATGAAAATGAATTAGAATTTCTTATTCCTAATGACTACTGGACTCGCCTTGAGCATCAGTACGCAGGAATGGCGATGCAGGGGTTAATGACAATTCTTCCTAACATTGGAGGACTTAAAGGCAGAACACCGAAAGATGAAATCGTTGACATAGCAACAGCAACCTCCCACGCCCTCGTGGAGAAGATGATAGAAAAGGAGGAAAGGAAATGACATTCGGACAATTTATCAAGGTCTTTATGACCGATGCAGGAATGAATCAACGAGAACTCGCAGAGAAGATAGGAATAAGCACTCCTGTAATGTGCGATATCCTTACGAATAAGCGAGGATTCACAACCAAGCAAGCAAAGAGATGCGAGGAGATATTCGGTGTCCCTGCCGTGATATTCATGATGATGTATAACCTTAAAAAATTAGAGGAGGAAAGGAAATGAATTTCAAATCACAGATATGCACAACAAGAGAGCAGTCGGAAAGACTCTTGGCATTAGGTCTCAAGAAGGAGACTGCGGATATGTGCCATAGGACTAATGGTATGGGGATATACTTTATAACTGCCCTAAATCCTCTTGACAATCCAAACGACATCCCCGCTTGGTCGCTGCACAGATTATGGGAACTATTAGGTAAAATCAAGAAATACGAAGGCGAAGATGAACTATTATATCCTCGCATCTCTCTTGAAGAAGACGATGTAATATTTAAAAGTCCTAAAAGTATATGGGTGAGACGAAATTTCTGCTCCCCAAAAGGAGTGTATGAAAACATCATCAATTGTTTAGAGGAAGCAATCAAGGAAGGGTATTTTAACAAGGAGTATTTGGTATGAGAAAAAAGTTCTATGTAGCAAGGGATGGCAATGGGGAACTATTCTTTTACGCAGGGAAGCCAAGGCTCACCAAAGGTAAGAGAAGATGGATTCCTGCTGCTATTCAAGAAGCAGGTCTTTCCGTAGGAATAAGGCTATATGAAAGACTGGACAAAAGGCTCTATCCCGAAGTGACCTTCGAGAATAGCCCGATGGAAGTTGAACTTAAATTGATAGACAAATGCTCTACATCGGAATAGACCCAGGAGTGAACACCGGCTTCGCCGTGTGGGACTCCACCAGCCGCGAGTTTCTCGAGGTCTCATCCCTCAGGATAGACCAGGCCCTCGAGAAGACACTTGACATCGTGAGCGCCGATCCGCGCACCAGAGTCATCTTCGAGGATGCCAGGCAGCGCAAGTTCTTCGAGAAGGAAAGGAACCTGTCCGAGTACCGAGGCAAGCTCATGGGCGCCGGCTCTGTCAAGAGAGACTCAGCCATCTGGGAAGACTTCCTGAAGGCTCATCGCATCGACTACTGGGCGAAGCCTCCGCAGAAGGGAGCGACCAAGCTCAGCGCAGAAAGATTCGCCGCCCTCACCCGCTGGACCAAGCGGACCAACGCCACGCAAGGGATGCCGCGATGCTCGTCTTCGGAATGTAGTAATTGACTAAAAATGCAAATAAATTGACATCACATGCAATACAACAGCAACAAACAATGGGAGCCTAATCCCATAGCACCGATGGAGATGCTGAAGCTCCTGATGGAGATATACACCAAGACTTCCGTCAAGCCTGTGACCCTGAGCTTGGGCGAAGTCGTGAGAAGCTCTGCCGTCTCGGCCATACGCAACAAGAAGACTCTCATCCTTCGTGCCCTCCTGACAGAGGGAGTGGTCACCAACAGCGGCTCTCGCCGGAGTCCCGTCTGGTACTGGAACCTCGAGGGGGCAGGACAGCCGACTCTCTGCATGGCCCGGGAAGTTCTCTATGCGATGAGTCGCATTGCTTCAGAGGCAAGCCGCCAGTACAAGGCTCGCAAGCGCAACGCGGACGCAAGTAGGACGTAGAAGTGCCACGCAAGGCACGCTCTTGAATATATTAGCAATATACGAGATTGAACAGCAATGAATAACAGCAGAAACAACAATAACGGAAACACCGGCGATCAGTACTTCGACTTCCCGGCATCGGCAGGCTCGGGCTTCGCCGCTGAGCAGTACTCGGAGTTCCTGGACAAGCGCGTGGTCGTCTACTACGTCGATGAGAAGGCGCGGCATCGCAAGCTCATCGGAGACGTGACACGCATCGACGGAGACGTCTTGTGGATGACCAACACAAACAGATACACTGGCGAGCGCTGGCTTTGCGCCCTGAACTGCGCCAACGTCAAGATAAGCATCATCTCCACCGTGGAAGGCTGGGGAGGAAAGCCGGAGAATATATGATTCAAAACAAAGCAGCAAAAATGGACCTTACGAAATACACAACAAGACTGCCGCTCTCGCAGCTCGAGCAGAACACCGGGCAGATCGAGGGCCTGCCTCGCAATCCGAGAACGTGGACCCAGGCAGAGATTAACAGAATAGCCGCCAGCCTCAAGGAGACACCCGAGCTCCTCGAGGCGCGGCCTCTCATCGTTTTGCCTCATCAAGGCAAGTACGTCATACTCGGTGGAAACCTCCGCTACGAGGGAAGCAAGAAGAACAAAGCGAAGGACGTGCCGTGCTTCATCGTTTCGGAAGGCACACCGCTCGACAAGCTCAAGGAGATCGTCATCAAGGACAACGGCTCATTCGGTGCCTGGGATTACGACGCCCTTGCCAATGAGTGGGACAATGGCCGCCTCCCCGACTGGGGTGTGCCAGTGTGGGAAATGGAACAGGAAGGCAAGCAGGAGGAAGAGCGCAAGGAAGTCAAGGAAGACGACTTCGATGAGGAGAAGGACGGAATCCTCGTCCGCTGCAAGCCGGGCGATATATGGCAGCTCGGAGACCACCGACTGATGTGCGGCGACTCCACAGACCTGGAGACTGTCAAAACCCTGATGGGGGGGTGAAAGCTGACCTTTGGCTGACAGACCCGCCGTATAATGTAAATGTTCGTAATTCGCAAAATATGAAAATCGAAAACGATAATATGGACTCTCTGAGCTTTAGAATGTTCCTTGATGCGGCATTTGCCGCATCATATCCGCAACTTAAAGACGGGGCTCCATTCTATATCTGGTTCGCGACCAAGGAGTACGTGGCATTTCAGCAAGCACTTGAGAAGAATGGCCTTAAAGTGCGTCAAGAGCTTATATGGAACAAAAATCACTTTGTCCTCGGGCATAACGACTATCATTGGAAGCACGAGCCTTGCTTGTATGGGTGGAAAGAAGGGGCTCATTATTTCTGCAATTCACGCAAAGAAAGCACTGTAATCCCGGATAGCGCAGAAGTTGATGTAAAGAAAATGAAAGCTGCAGAAGCTAAGTCTTTGCTCGAGCAAATACTTAAATCCACAACTCCCGCTTCGGTCATAGATTGTGATATGCCTACAAGAGATAGTGATCATCCGACGATGAAACCCGTCAAGCTCTTTGGCTACCTGATGCAGAACTCAAGCAAGGCTGGAGACAACGTGCTGGACACTTTCGGCGGCTCAGGAACGACACTTATTGCCGCCGAGCAACTCGGAAGAAAGGCTTACCTGATGGAGCTTGACCCTCACTACTGCGACGTGATCATCGCAAGGTGGGAGAAGCTGACCGGCAGGGAAGCGCAGAAGATTAATTAATAAACGAAAATTAAACGAATATGGGCAGAAAGATGCATCCCAACAGCCTTGCCAATCTCAAGAATGGCAATCGCTTCAAGAAGGGGGAAGTGACCAACCCTCACGGCCGCCCTCCGCTCATTATGAACGTGATCCAAGACATGCCGAAGGATGCGCAGGCAATGATGTACAACGTCTTGTGGTCCGCAATCAGGACCCGCGACGTCAAGGAAGCGACGGAAGTACTCAACAAGGGCAGAGAGGAGCTGCCGGAGTGCGGCTTCGCGCTTCAGATCTGCATCCGCGCTCTCATGGGCAAGAACGGCTTCCTCGCGCTAATGGATATCTGCGACCGTCTCTTCGGCAAGCCGCGACAGAGCACGGACCACAACATCAGCGGCGATGGCTTCCAACTCAACATCAACGTGGCGGGTGGCAGCACTCCTGCGATCCTGAAGGACATCGCGGAGGGCAAGGCGCAGAGATAACAACAACGAAGGAGGAGGAAAGGAATGGAGACCACGCGAGTATTCGATGAGATAGCCCTGGCATACCACCAGGGCTGTCGCGGTGTTGATTCTCGCGGAGGGACCCGAAGCACCAAGACCTACTCGGCGCTTCAATTCCTCTTCTTCCTTGCCGTGAGCGCCGTCAAGAAGCTCGTTATCTCCGTAGTCAGCGAGACCCTGCCGCACCTCAAGAAGGGCGCCATCCGCGACTTCGAGGAAATCCTGAGCAACGAGGGCTTCATCGCCGGAAGCCTCAAGGATGACAAGCGGTGGAACAGCTCGGACCGAACAATGACCTTCGCGAACGGCACGATCATCGAGTTCTTCTCCGCTGACAGCCCTGGCAAGGTGCACGGACCTTCGCGTGACATCCTCTTCATCAATGAAGGGCAGAACATCAGATGGGAGACGGCCAACCAGCTCATGCTCCGCACCAGAGACTTCGTCATCGTCGACTACAACCCAACACACGAGTTCTGGGCACACAGCGAACTCGCCACTGACTCCCGCTTCCGCACCATCGTCAGCACTTACAAGGATAACCGCTTCCTTACACCCGGACAGATCGAGGACATCGAGAAGGGAAAGAAGAACGCCAACTGGTGGCGCGTCTATGGCCTTGGCCTCACTGGCCAGCTTGAGGGCGTGATCTATGACTTCACTCAGATTGACGAGCTTCCCGACACGCACGGCCTCATCAGGATCGGTGGCCTTGACTACGGATTCAGCAACAGCAAGACGGCAGGCGTGGATATATGGGCAGACGTCAGGCGCAAGCGCCTCTACCTGGACGAGATGTTCTACGGCCTCGGGATGTTCAACAAGGACATCATCGATGCGCTCGAGAGGCACGGCTTCCCGAAGGGTGGACCTCGCCTCTATGCTGACTGCGCGGAGCCGAAGGCGAACGCGGAAATCAAGCTCGCCGGCTTCAACGTCTTTCCTTCCTACAAGGGCAAGGAGATAACCTTCCAGGTGAACTGGCTGCAGGGCTGGGAGCTCATGGTTACGAAGGAGTCCACGAACATGATCCACGAGTTCCGCAATTACCTCTGGGCAACCGACCGCGACGGCAACAAGCTCAACCACCCGATCAAGGACTACGACCACGCCATGGACGCCTTCCGCTACGGAGTATTCGGACAGCTCGCAGACTTCCGCCCACCACGCAACACCACAGTCAAATCCGGTAAATTGAAAAGATAATGCAAAAGAGATTCAAGATGAAAACCGTGGCCGACGTGCTACACTGGGAGCCCTTCCTCGAGGCGGACCAGATAGCCGCGCTGAAAGAAATCGCGCCACCTGCCCGTGTTGGCCTCCAGGATGCCCCACAAGACCTTAACGACATCACACTGGGACAACTTATCCAGTTAGAAGCGATCGGGGCTGAAAAGGGCGTATTTGCCGCGATTGCCGTCGTGCTCCTGGGGAAGGACGAAGAATGGGCCGCGAAGGCGCCCGCCATGGAGATGCTCGGACTGCGTAACATGGTAGTCAAGGAACAGGACCGAATCGCCGGACTTTTCAAGTCGATATCGAGAGACCCGGAGCCGGCAGAGGTAATGGCAGGCATCGAAGGGCTCAACTTCGGCATGTTCGGCCTCGCGGACTGGTACGCAAGGCGCATGGGAATCCACGACCACGACGACGCCTTCAACACACCATGGCTCCGCATTTGGCAGTGCCGCAAGAACGACATCGAAGAAGGCGAATACCAGAAGCGCCTCCAGAAGATAAGGACGAACCTGGCGAAGAGCCAATCAAAGAAATAAACCATGAACACAGACAGAGAAATCAAACGACTGGCGGCGGAGATAACGCCCCATTACTGCTATGGCACGCCGTATTATCTCAATACCAGGACCGACAAGATGCGCAGGGACAAACAGATGCCGGCCTGCCTTCACATCCAGACGGCGGAAGGTTCCGAGCTGACCTCGGCCTCGCCCTACTGGCAGACGGAGCTGCGCACCCGCCGCGTTCAGGTAGGATTCGCGGACGCGGTAAAGTTCGACCAGGATCCGGAAAAGAGCCTCGAGACCGTAGAGCGCCTGCTGGACATGGGCCGCGATTTGATAAAGCGCATGAACGCAACGAATAAATGGAAGCAAATCGAGTCCTTCACATACCAGGTTTTATACAATACACAGGACGGAAACCTTATCTGGGTACTCCTAGACTTCAACGCGACCGAAATGCCAAAGATATGCTGAGTGAAGAGATAAGACAGATCCTGCTGGAAGAGCTGGAAGACCTACGCGCCCGGATCATCGCGAACATGGAACGGGCGGACCAGGTAGTCAGCGGCAAGACCCGAGATTCCCTGCAGGTAAACGTCCAGGGAAACTCCGGAGTCCTGACGGGACGCCAGGCCTTCGCCACCTTGGAGACCGGAAGCCGCCCATGGAGCCGCAAGCCCAAGCGCACGCCCAAATGGTTTGCAGACCTGATCGGCGAATGGATAGACCAGCGCGGGCTCGACCTGAACCAATGGGCCGTCGCCCACACGATAATCCACAAGGGCTCGAAGCTATACAGGGAAGGCGGAAGGGCGGATATCTACTCGCCTGAGCTTCAGAAGACCATCGACCGCATCGGCGACAGGATCCTGGACCAGTACTCGGTCCTTGTAACGGATAGACTGATAATCAACAAACCCACACAGATACAAGCATGAGAACGACAACAACTATGACGACCGGGCAGGCCTTGACAATAGGATATCCGAACAGCGTCGCCTTCATGTACTCCCCGCAGCTGGTACGCGTAACCGGAAACGCTCCCACTTCCGCGAAGGTAACAGTCACGCTGACCCACGTGGGCTCGGGCCGCCAGCATACCGAGACGCGCGCCTTCTACGACGGAGCCGTACGCTTCGACATCAGCCGCATCATGCAGCTGCTCGCGCCTGACGTAGACAACCTTTTCCAGCGCCTAGACTACGAAATCGGAGAAAGCCTCACGGAAGCCTTCTCCCTTCGCGTTTCATACGTAAGCGAAACCGGACAGACCACGCAGATCCTGAACGTAAACGACATCACGGGAATGTACGGAGCGCTCGACCAGGGCGAGATTTACGGCGAGCACACCCAGCGCCGCCTGTGGCGTAACTTCCCGCAGACCTTCAACCTTTGGGCGGACGCGCTCGGAGAATCGGCCTTTGTACTCGAGGACGCCTACGTGTACCCGGACGTGACAGGAGACGGACCATGCCACGAATGCGACCTCGTAGGAACCCTGCAGGCCCTCGGAGACACAGCCGGCCTCGCGAAGATACTCCCAGGACGCCCGATGCGTAACGTCGGACTGACATGGAAGAAACGCGTCGAGAAAGGCGCCGAGATACCGGAAGAGTTCAGGACAATCACCCTCGTGCCGGACGACTGCAAAGACGGAACCTATCTCCGCTGGCTGAACCGCAGAGGCGAGGTCAGCTACTGGCTCTTCCAGAATTCGCAGATCCGCGTCACTTCGGCGATTGATAACAACTTCGCGAGGTACTACGAGGACGACCCGAGCACACCCGTGGCGAGCGCATATAACAACAGCCAGAAGACGGATTACAGAGAGGCACGCGAGCTGATACTGGGAGCCGTAGGACTGAGCCGCGACGAATACGACGACCTCTGCGACCTGGCGACCTCGCCACTGGTAGAGAGGCTCCTGCCGAACGTAGCGGAAGAGGACACCGAGGTCGACATCGTATACGACGGCGGAAACGCCAAGACGAAGAGCGACGTCATCGTCGAAAGCGGAGCAAACCAGGACACCGAGGTCGACGGAGGCAACGCTGGAACAGGACGCCTCGCCGGCACGGACTACGTATGGCAACGCGTAAACGTAGCGGCCGGATCATACAGCCGCAGCATCAAGCGAAACACACCGAACCGCCAGGAGCTCGAGTTCGTAATCGAGCTGCCAGAGCGTAACACAATAAAGCTATGACACGGGAACTCATAATCGAAGGCCAGCACGTAGACCTCGCGCCTGATACAGACATCACGCTCGAGTACATAAGCAACATCCTGGGCGACATCGGCAAAATCAGCCTCTCGCATTCGTACACCGTCAAGCTCCCAAAGACGACACGAAACGCCAGGATCCTGGACGACCCAGGAAGACCAGGGCACGACTCCAGCCGCGCTCGCCGATTCCTTACGGCCGAGTATTACCGAAACGGAATCAATCTCATCGGGCAGGCCCAGGCGTACCTGCTGAACATCAGCGCGGACAGCTACGAGGTCGCCCTGGTATGGAGCCGAGTCCAGGGCCTGAAAGAGTGGAACGACGCAAAGCTCAAGCTGCCGGACCTTACCGGACTTCCAACGCTGCCATGGAAGGGCGCAGCATACGCAACGATAAACACCACCGACGACTGCTTTTATGCTAGATATGTATCCGGCGCATGGAACAACGCGCCAAATATAGCGCCGCACCCAAGCGTCACCTTGTACGGTCTAATGACCCGAATATTTGAGAACGCCGGCATTCCGTACGAGATAGGAAACAACCTCACAGACACCCTGCGAAAGCACGCCCTGCTCGTAGCACCCTCGCACAAGCCGAGCCTTACCATGGAACTTGAAGCGGGCGCCCAGGCTTCGAGTTTGAAATGGGTCACAAGTTCGGGAAGCGGTAGTTATTGGTGGTTCCAAAATTGGCAGACAGGCTGGGACGCACCAGGAGACGGAAGCCTCGAGACCACCCACACGATCCAGAGAGGACCGTCGGAAGAGCTGCGCTTTTACCTGAACCTCAAGATTGCAGGAGCAACACCGGACCTTTATTTCAGCTTGGAACACGGCGGCGAATCGTATATTTTATCGCCTTCGAGAACCACGGACGGCGGATATTTGATGGACGCCATCGTAGATTTGAAGAGCGACCTGCGAATGGACGAAGAGTTCGATTATTTTTCTATAAAGATAATGGGGCTCTCCAATAACGGAGCTTACCGCTTCAGCGCCTACGACCCAACGCGCCCCATGTTCGCTTTGATACGCCCGCATGAAACAATACAGACGGACCATCAGAATCTCTTTCCGATAAGCGACAACCTGCCGAACATCGGACAAATGGAATTCATAAAGGCCGTCCTCGGATTGTTCGGGGCTATAATACGAACCGCAAACGGGACACTGGTGCTGGAGCACTACGACGACATCCTGCACAAGGCGCAAGCGGTAGACTGGACTCACAAGGTGGACATGCAAGACGGAATCGAAGACTTCCAATATTTGCTCAGTGACTTTGCACAGAAGAACACGATAAAATACGAGCCCGACGTCACGCTGCCCGTATCACCGGACATCACGCTGGAAATGGAAGACCAGACCGCAAGCGAATCAAAGGAACTGCTCAAGCTACCGTTTGCCGCAAGTATACGAGACCAGGCGATCCATTACCGATGCCGCGACGTATTCCCAGAAGACGGGGATTACTACATTGAGGTCGAGGACATAGACATCAAGCCGCGAATCTTCGGTTTTACGTACGAAGGACAGACCCGAGGCCTGATATTCCCGGACAGCTTAAGCGGAAAATGGGCGGCGACGGCATACCTCGAGACGTATCAGAGCTTGATCCGTAAACCCGTACAGATAAGCGTCAACATCCGCCTGCACGAGATAGACCTCGCAACGCTAAACACCACGCGCCCGGTCTACCTCGGACAATACGGCCGCTACTACGCGATCCTGAAGATTCAGACATCAAAGACAGACCTCTGCAAAGTTGAACTTTTACAATTACCGTAATATGGCAGACAATACAACCACCAAGGTCCTCGAGGTAGTCGTGGACAACAACAAAGCCGTCACAGCGATATCGCAGTACAACCGCCTGATTGACGAACAGAAGGCAAAGCAGATGCAGCTGGCGAGGGCATACCAGGAAGGCAAGATCTCGCAAAGCGACTACTACAAAGCAATGGCGCAAAGCAAAGAGGTCACAAAGACGTACAGCCGCCAAGTTCAGGAGTTATCCAAGGAGATCCAGAACAACATCAGAATGGACACCGAACAGACCGGATCCCTTCGCGCGCTACGAGCCGAACTGAGCAACCTGACGAAACAATACGACTCGCTCTCGGAAGCGGACCGCATGTCGGAGGTCGGCCTCAAACTGAAAAGCCAGATCCAAGCCACCACCGCGACCATTAAGAACACCGAAGAGCAGACCGGGCGCTTTTACCGCAACGTCGGAAACTACGCAAACGGATTCGTCGAGGCCTTCACACGCATGGGCGGCTCGATGGGCGGACTTCAAGGCCCAATGAACATTGTAAAAAACGGATTTACGGCTATTTCTAGCACGCCGCTCATCGCGATCCTGGGCGCTTTGGTAAGCATAATTCAAAAAGTAATCCAGAATTTGAAGAGTTCCGAGGCTACAATGAACGCCGTCACAATAGCCATGGCGCCTTTGAACGCCGGAGGACGCGCGCTTCAGGTAGTAATGCAGAAGCTCGGGGAAGGAATCGCCAAGGTCGTGGAAACTCTAACCAGGTGGGCTGATAAACTCGGACTGATAAACGAAGCCATGAAGACCGAGCAACAGATTGTCAAAGACGAAATCGCCCTGCAGCTTCGAGAGCGCGAGGTCATCCAGGAGAACGCCGACAGCCAGCTCAAGATTGCAGAGCTAAAAGCCAAGGCGGCAGACAAGGCGACATACAGCGCGAAGGAACGCCTCGCCTTCCTGCAGGAGGCCCTGGCAGAAGAGGACGCCGTGGCAAAACGAGAGCTCGAGAACGCGCGCGAGCAATACAGGATCCTGCAGGAGAAATCCAAGCTGGCGGCAAACAGCAAAGAAGACAACGACGAACTGGCGCGCTCGTACGCGGCCATGCGTGAAGCCGAAACTTCGTACTTCAATAAGAGCCGAGAACTGACCGCGCAAATGGTAGAAGCGAAAAGAGCCATCGCAGCCGAAGACCAAGCGGCGGCCGCGGCACGCAAGGAAGCCGCCGAGGCCGAAATCGCTGCGGCCGAGGCACAGCTTCAGGCATTGACCCAGGCCCAGGAGCACGCGCTGGACATCAGGACCCGAGAGATTGAGGCAAGGCTCAAACTGGTAGAAGAGGGATCCCTCAAGGAATACCAGCTGCAACAGGAGCTCCTCGCAGCACAGCTTGAAGCGGACATCAAGAGGCTCGAAGCGGAAGAAGGAACCGACGAACTGATAAAGCTCCGCCGCGAAGAGTACCTGCAGGAAATGACAAGGCTCGACGAAGAGTGGGAGGCCGAGGCGGAAGCCGTAGCAAACGAACTCCTCCAGGCAAACCTCGACGCGATATTCGCAGAGCAGGAAGCGCGCAAGGCGGCCTTCGAAGAACAAAAGGCTCAGGAGCTCGAGAAGCAACAGCTCGCAGAAGAGACCGCGCTCGCCTTCGCATCCGTAGCCGGAAGCATCGCCGGCATGCTGCAGACCTTCGGCGAAGAGAACCGAGAGCTGGCCCGCCTTTCCAAGGTAATCGCTCTCGCCCAGATAGCAATCGAGACGGGAGTGGCGACCGCGAAGGGAATCAGCGCCGCGATGTCCGTCCCATTCCCGGCGAACCTCGCAGCGATAGCGACGACAATCACCACGATCATCAGCGGAATGACCTCGGCGATTTCGACCGTAAAGGGCGCAAAGTTCGCAAGCGGCGGACTGGTAGTCGGACCGGGCACAGCAACCAGCGACAGCATCCCGGCAAGACTGAGCAACGGCGAAAGCGTAATGAACGCCAGGAGCACGGCGATGTTCGGGCCGCTGCTTTCAAGCCTGAACCAGGCCGGCGGAGGCGTCGCCTTCAACCCAGCGGCAGGCGGACAGCGCGAAGGTTACGAATTCCTCGCGGCAGCCGTAGCGGCAGGCATGAAAAATGTAAATCTCCGCGTCGGAGTGGACGAAATCACCCGAGTAAAGGGCAGAGTCGACAAGATCCAGGAAATAAGCACAATCCAGTAAAGCATGAAACGATACGAACTTGTAGAAAAGCACGAACGCGTACTGCAGGAGTGCGCCATGGCCGGAATCACGGTCCAGGACTGGAAGAACGCCGAGATTTACCGATTCGTCCAGAAACTCAAGGGCGACGGAAACAAAATGGACTACTGCGTACACCAAGCGATGGTCCGGTACGTAATATCAGAGGCAACCGTCTGGCGAATACTTCGAAGCATGGAGAAAAACGTCTAACTGCCTAACTATCAAACTTTGATAGTGGAAAAAACAAACAAAGTGGCGCACTACGCGCCACTTTTTGCTTATTTTGCCCTTCGTAAAACTACGCGAAGACATGATCCTGAAAGTATACAGCGCCATAATGCCCGAAGAAGAACGCATGTTCATGCAGTTCATGGGCCTTGACGGCGTATCGTTTAACAGCATAGACGAGTTTATCGCGAGCATTCCAGAGAACGACGACACGATAGACATGCGAATCAACTCGCCGGGCGGCGTCGTATCGGAAGGCTGGGCGATCATAGACAAGCTCCGCGCAACCGGTAAGAAGATAACCGCCACAATCGAAGGCGACGCCGCATCCATGGCGGCAATCGTACTGCTCGCAGCATCGGAGCGCAAGGCATACAAGCACGCGCGCCTTCTCATTCATGACGCATATTTCCCAGAGTACACCCTGGCGGGCTCATACCGCAAGGAAGACCTCGAGAAGCTGGCCACACAGCTGGACGAGGACAACCAGCGCACTCTCGATTTCATGGTAGAGAGGACAGGCGCGGACCGAGACACCCTCGCGGCCCTCATGAAAGAGGACAAATTCATCGACATGGAACAGGCGAAAGAGCTGGGATTCATCCATGAGATCCTGGAACCGGCAAGCGCGAGCGTCAAGCCGAAAGCCTGGAAGCGACCAGAAACCAATTCATCGACAGATATGGACAACAAGAAGACAATCGCCTCAGCATTCAAGGCATTCGCTGAGGCCCTCGGTCTTTCTGTAAAGATGGAGGACGCACCGGCCCCGGTTGGCTACGTCCTTACAGCACAGGACGGAACCGAGATCACAATCGACAAGCCAGAGGGCGAGGATCCTGCAGTGGGCGACGCAGCATCGCCAGACGGAGAGTTCCTCATGCCGGACGGTACCACCATCGTAGTGGCTGACGGAGTAATCACTGAGATCCGCGACGCGGAGCCAGAGGCTGACCCAGAGCCAGAGCCAAACCCAGACGACGAAGCACACAAGGCCGAAATCGAGGCGAAGGACGCAGAGATCGCAAGCCTTCAGGAGCGCATCAAAGAGCTCGAGGCAAACCAGATGAGCGACGACCAGAAGGGCATCGTGGCAAAGGTAGAAAAAGCCGGCGGCGCGGCATGGCTCGACAAGACACTCCAGTCGAACTACAAGCCCGCACAGCGTCAGCGCAACACGCAGACCGTAGAGCCAAAGGCATCAAAGACTGCGAGCGACCTCCAGGCCATCAAGGCAAAACGCGCCGCACGCAACAAGAAATCGGAATAATAACCCTATAACACACTGACAGATATGGCAGGAATCGATTTTAGATCATTGACCCCAAAGAACGGGGCAGTGCAGGACCTCGCGGAGCTCATCTTTTTGGAGCTCGTAGAGGACGACAAGCTCGGACAGCTCGTCACCTTTATGCCAGGCCAGGAGAACGGCAAGAAGCTGGGCTTTGTAGGCAAGGCAGGCCTCCTCGGTAAGAAGGCCAAGGGATGCGACCCTGAATACGCAAAGAACCTCGTGCAGGCTACTGAGAAGACCTGGACACTCGAAGAGTGGGAGATCGCAGAAGAGATCTGCTACAAGGAGCTCGAGAACACCATCGCTGAGCACTTCGCAGCAAACGGCTCAGACATGGCGGACCTCACCGACAGCGACTACATGGATAATGTAGTACGCCCAATCCTCGAGCAGGCAATCCGCGACCTCATGATCCGATTTGCATTCTTCGGAGACACAGACGCGGAAGGCACACTCAAGGACGGCGTGGATCCTGAATACTTCAACCTCGTAGACGGTATTTTCAAGCAGCTCTTCGAGGGCGTAACTGCTGGAAAGACCACACGCGTGCCAATCGAGGCAAACACCAAGGCGAACGTCGCTGCCCAGTACGAGGCAATGCGCCAGCCAGGCGCAGCAACAGGCGTGCTCAACAGCCTCATCATCAACACACCGATGAAGCTCCGCCGCATGGCAGACCGCGTTTTCATCGTAACCCAGGCATTCGCTGACATGTTGAACCTCGACATCCAGGAGAACAACAAGGGCAGCGAGCTCCAGTGGGAGTCTATCTTCGCGGGCATTCAGAAGACCACATATCAGGGCATCACCCTCGTGGCCGTTCCACAGTTCGACGAGATCATCCAGGAGTACCTCAAGAACGCGACAAACGCTGACGCATACGATAAGCCGTTCCGCGTGATCTACGGAGCAAAGGGCAACTTCCGCGTCGGTAGCAAGTCGAGAGAGACAGTCGCAGACCTCAAGGTTACATTCGACGACGTAACCCGCAAGAATTACATTTATGCAGCCGACACAATCGGCGCGCTTGTACTCGCGGAGGAATACGCTGCAATCGCTTATTAATCTAGCCAAAAAAGGAGGACGACATGAGCATCTGCAACGGAATAATCAAGCAGGGAATCCCAAAGGGAGACTGCGCGAACCTACCTGCGAAGGGCTACGAACGCCTCGCCATCCTCATCAACCGTGAGGACATCGACTTCAATAACGTCAACCTCTCAGCCGAGCGCGCGAACGTAATCACAGCGCTCGGCCTGAAGGAAGGCAAGGTCGGCTACGAAATCCACCAGATGGGCAGCGAGCCTTTCACAGGCTCAAACGCAGCCCTCGAGGATAACGCGTATTACAGAAGCGTGACAAAGAACCTCGTAATCGCAGTCATCAACAACGACCGCGACGTATACGGCCAGTTCGTAGATCCACTTCTCAACGGCGAATTCGTGGCAATCGTAGAGAGAAAGGACAAAGGCAAGGACCACGCGTCAGCCTTCGAGGTTCTCGGCTACCATAACGGCCTCACCTTGACAGCGCTCGACGAGAACGCATACGGCGACTACTACGGCGGCGGACTCTACACACTCACAGAGACAGCCGCACCAGTATCGCGCATGTATCTCGGCGAGACATACGAGGCAGGAAAGGCACTCTTCGATTCGCTTCTCGAAGCGTAACCCCTAATAAATTGCGTCATGGACTACCAGGAGGCAATGCAACAGCTGACCCGTCTCCGCTCGCTGCTTGTAGCGGGTGGGGACGATTCAGTATTCAGCGACGAAGACCGCCAGACCATAGAGGCAATCCACCTCGCAGAGACTGGCCAGAAGGTACGAGACTGCAACTGCAAGGACCGCTACGCCGACGCAGTAATCGTATTGTATCAGAAACTTAAACGAACACAGACCATGGCAAAAGACCAGAAATACATGCTCCGTCCCGGCGTAATAATTTGGATCGGGACCGAGGCGTACTCGCGCCACAACCTCACAGACAAGATCGCCAAAGCATACCTGAAGGCGAACCCAGAGGCAAGAAAGAAATTCGAGCGCGTGCCGGAAGACTACATCGCACCGGCTGCTGCTAAACTTGTAAACGACAACCCTGAAGAGTAAACCATGAAGCTGACAAAACTGCCAAAGGCGGAGCCCGCACTTGACCCGAGATTCATCAAGAACCTCGGCATCAAGTCGTACGACGCTGACAACCTATATCCGCAGAACGTGCGCAATATAGTGCTCAACTCGAAGACAGGCAACGGATGCCTCGAGAGATACACAGACTACATCGAGGGCCGCGGAATCGCGTCCGAGCCTTTGGCCGGCTTTGTGGTAAACCTTGACGGCGAAACACTCGCAGACCTACACTCGCAGGTCTCGAGCGACCTCGCCATGCACGACGGATTCGCAATCCACGTAAATTACGACATCAACGCGCGCATCGTAAGCCTGCACCACGTACCGTTTGAAAACGTCCGCATCGCTGAGCCGGACGAAGAGGGAAACGTGCGCAAGGTAGCGCTGCACCCAGACTGGACCGGACAGCTGACCAGAAACGGCAAGCCTGTCAAGATAACAAAGGATTCCATCGACTATCTGGACGTTTTCAACCCTGATCCGGAAGTCGTACTGGCTCAGATACAGGAAGCGGGAGGCCCGCAGTTCTACAAAGGCCAGATATACTACTATTCGAGCCAAGGCTTCATGCTGTACCCGTACGCGAAGTTCCACGCAGTGCTCTCGGACATGAGCACCGACGAAGGACTCAGCAACATCATGAACCGCAACGTTCGAAATAACTTCTTACCATCGGGTGCCTTCGTAAGATTGAAAAGCCAGGGTACTCCGAATTCAGGAGACGACGCAGACTTCGAACCGCAGATCAGTGGCGAAGGCTACGCAGAAGACCTCGCGGCGCTCCAGGGCGACACAGAAGCCCTCAAGATTCTCGACATCACCATCGAGACACCGGAAGAGAAGCCCGACTTCATAAACATGCAGGGCAACAATTATGACAAGGAATTTACAGCGACAGCGGCCGAGATAAAGGACTGCATCTACGCAGCCTTCGGACAGGAGGGCTGGCTTGCAATCCGAAACGGTAAGGTCGGATTCAGCGGCACCCTTGTCGCGGACGTCGAGAGAGACTACGCCAAGCGACAGACCAAGACACAGAAAGCCCTGACGCGATGCTACAAGACGCTCCTGCTGGTATGGACGACAGCCCAGCCACTGCCTGCAGAGCTGAACGACGCGAACCTCGCAATCCTTCCACTCGTAGACACCACAACACCGACACAAGCATGAGAAACCTGATAACATACGAAGAGATAAGCCGGCTTGCCAGACCCTGCTCGGCTGATCAGGAACTGGCGGAAGCAATGATCGCAGAGGCGCAGCGGGTAGAGATAAAGCCGCGCCTGGGCGACGCGCTATATTTGAAGCTCATGGAAGAGACGCCCGATGACCGCTTCAAGGTCCTGCTCGAGGGCGGCGTCTGGGAAGACAAATGCAAGGGACAAAACCTGCTGACCGGAGTCAAGACCGCGCTCGCCTACTACGCCCTGGCGCGCATAGTACGAGACGGAAACATCCAGGCGACCACATACGGAGCCGTAGTCAAAGACGACCAATACAGCGCGGATCCTGAAAGGACCGAAAGACAAAGACAGTACAGGGAACTCTTCAGTCAGGCGGACAGCTACATGGCGGAAGCGCTCCATTACCTGGCACAGAACCGGGAGACCTTCCCTGAATATAAGACCTGCGCCAAGATGCGAAGCAACAGGACAACCATCAAGATCATCGGAAAATAAACAAACGGAGATATGGCAAAGAAGACAATCAAGGCGCAGATGAAACAGCGCCGCGACACAAAAGCGAACTGGGCCGCAACAAACCCAGTGCTCCTCGACGGGGAGCTCGGCATCGTAAGCGACGACCCGAACCTGTACAAGGTAGGAGACGGAGCAACAGCATGGAACGACCTCCCATTCCGAGGCTTTGATGGAACACTCGCCCAGGAGCTGGGAACGAGCCCGAACGCTGTAATTAGCCAGAAGGTAGTCAGCGAGAAACTCACCGAGTTAGAATCAAATCAAACATTGTATAAGGTTTCAACCAATGATGTCATTAACTCTTATATTCGTGAATTATATTTGACAGGATTGTCACAAAATAAAAGATATGTTGTGCATAGGTTACAAACCTATAACAATAGTGGAGTAATCCGAAAAACTATGGTTATATATGTTGAAGACGGAGGGTTACAACCTGTGGCACAGATGGATACAATACTATCTAATAAAAATGTTGCATCAGTATTCGCATTAAACAATTCCGGTATCACAGGGTATGTTGTTGACAACATTACGGAGGGAACAGACATCTATGGTAATGTAAATATGGATTTGAATAGGGCGGTTGTAGAGAACTTGAATAATAATCCTACTATTGCTGCATATATCCACAATAAATTGTATGATGCGAAAGTTTCAGAAATAGAGGAAAACTATAATACAAAATCCGTATCTAATAGCAAAGCCATCAATAATATCATCCAAGAAATATATCTGACAGGAACGGATGCAAGTAAGGAGTATGAAATAAGGTCAATGCTTGTTTATAGCAACCGAAAGACCTTTGTCATTACAGAGGTTGGTGGTGCTAATGTTGCACAGATGGATAGTCCGTTATCTGATACCGGAGTTGTTAGCATCTTTGCTTTAAACAATTCCGGAATTACAGGATATGCAGTATGTAACTTTCCTAATGAATTGAATATCCAACCATATAAGACTCTAAACAAATGGGTATATACTTCTTTAGAGCAGAATGCAAATATCGCATTTTATTTGCGTGAGGATAAAAATATCATCCAAGTGCCATCAATAAGGCAATATGGAAAAGGGGATGGTTCAAAAGGTGGGTTTAATGCTGATTTTAGAGTGTTGGCTAATCTTGTAGAATCTGAACTTGATGGTATTCTTACAAGGATTAAAATGTTGGCTAATGTAGCAGGAGTTGCTTTTTTCGGTGTCGGATTTGTTGACCAAAACAAGAGAGCCATCCTCAAAAAAATCTTTTCCATTCCTGTTGTAGATGGGGAGAATAATGTTGATGTTACTGATTTGGGTATTAAGATAGACAAAGGTGATGTTTTGTTTGGTCTTCCATTTTATTCCGGAGGTGATATGTCTGTTTTTACATTTACCAATAAAACATCAGAAACAGGAAATGCAGCAAGACTTTATTTTGCAACATCGGTAGGTGGTAATCTTTTTTCTTATCATAGCATTGGCGGAGGAGAGTTTTCATATGCCAATATAGAGTGGGAAATCAAAGATTTAAAGTCTCCATTCGCAAATAAGGAAAAGGTTGAAGACTTGTCTGCTGAATTGAACAATGTCACATCTTTGGCAAATAAGGCATTATCAAATTCTTTCAAAGTAAAAGACAGGCAAGGTAACACATATAAAATGGTGGTGGTTGATGGCAGCATTTCTCTTATTCCACAACAATTCAAGAATGTTGCAGTTGTCGGTAATTCCATAACCTTGCATGGCAGAAGTGATGCGGTTAATTGGCTCACATCCGGTTACGGAATGGCAGCATCCACACCGGACACAGACTTTTCTGCCTTTATCCTTGAGGCTTGTAAAAGTAAGGATTCAACATCAGTATTGACAAGAAAGAATCTTGCACATTGGGAGACAAGTCTTGTTTTAAGTGACTCCATCAAGGCAGAAGTTAGGGAATTGGTAAGCGGAAAAGACCTTGTCATAATTAAGATTGGCGAAAATGTTTCTTCTGCTGCAACTAACTTTTCAACTGCATTTGCAGAACTGATAGATTATATAATTTCGGTAAATGCCAATGCGGAGATAGTTGTATGTTCTTTGTTTTGGTCTGATGCCACAAAAGACAAGGTAATGAGGGATGTGGCAATGTCCAAGAATCTTGTATATTGCACAGGAGCAATGACAGATTCCGAACAAATGGAAGCAATGGGGCATTATCTTAAAAGTACAGACGGAACTTTCTTTGAAGTCAACAATTATGGAGTGCAGAGACATCCATCAGACATTGGAATGCTCATGATTGCCAATTCAATACTGACTGCACTTGATATGGGAACATTAGATAAATTGCACTCAATAAATGTAGTATCTAATGGTGCAGATGTGGAATGTTATACAAGGGGTGTTGCAGGTGGTATTGTTACTATTTCTGCAAATCTCAAACCTACCATCAAAACAACATCCGGTTTGAGTATAGCAGCAACATCTGTGGCAGATGACAAGTGGGTGTTTACCATGCCTAATGAGGATGTGACAATATCTGTAGCCTAATTCGGTAAGTTTCCAAACACGCAAAACAGACACAGCTCCCCAGGCGCCCGGCGCGATCCGAGAATGCCGCCGGAACCTAGCGGACGCGCAAGGAAGGCCTCTCGGACGGGGCGCATACTTGGGGAGCATTCACAAAAAACCTAATACAGCCAATGAAGAAACAACACCACGCGGACAAGTACATCTTTTATGTTTGCCTCGGCTGCGCCCTGGCCTTGTTTATCGGCGGATTTTTCTGCCCGCCGATGGGAGTAATTGACGGAAGCGTTCTGACGGCCGCCGGCATATTGCTCGGATTCGCGACCCTTGCAGTCGCAGGACAAAACCTCGCAAATGGTAAGGACGTAATTTTTAACCATGGAGAAACCGAAATCCAGATAAAAGACGACAACGATGAAACAGACGCGTGACGAAATAATAAGGGAACTTCATAAATACTTCCAGATCCGCGAGCTGGTTTGCGACCACACCTTCGGAAAGTGGGGAGAGCAGTCCTGGCAGTTCCTTGACGCCGACTACCTGCACGCACTGCTGATCATCCGCCGCGACATCCTCAAGGCTCCGATGATCTGCAACACGTCCACCGCTCATCAGCGCGGCCTCAGATGCAATCTATGCCCGCTGGTGCGCGACAAGGACGCGATCTATCTTTCAGCCCACGTTCTGGGCAAGGCCGGAGACTTCACGGTCTCAGGTATGACAGCCCAAGAGGCGCGTGAACTCATCAAGAAGAACGTCGACAAGCTCCCTTGCCGCATCCGTATGGAGGCGGGAGTGACATGGCTTCACTTCGACGTCTTGCCCCAGTACGGAGTGGCTTCCTATATTCACGAATTTCACGCATAAATGAAAACGAAGATATACATCATAGCACTTGCTGCGGCCCTACTCCTTGCCGTAGCCTTCGCCGTGCAGTCGTCAGCGATACATCGCCTGACGGATGAGAAGGAGAGACTTGAAAACAACACCGAGGCTCTGATGACCGACCTCGAACACTATATCATACAGGACAGCATCCACGCTGTCAAGGCCCGCACCCTTGAGCTCACCATCGATGAGCTCAAGACCTTCAGGGCACAGGACGCCAAGATCATACGAGACCTTGGCATCAAGAACAGAAACCTTGAGTCCATGTTGACCGCCTCCGCGGAGACTATCCGCGAACTCGAAGGACAGGCAGCAGACACTGTTATCGTCACGCGCGAAGTGCGCGATACTCTCAAGCGCATCGCCTTCTCCGACAAGTGGCTGGACGTTAATATACTCCTTCAGGATAGCGGCAAGTGGAGCGGAGGCATCGTCCACCGGCTTGACCTTGCCGTGGCCGTGGAGACCCGATACAAGAGGTTTCTGGGCTTCCTGTGGCGCACTAATCAGGTGGACCACCGTGAGGTCCACGTCACAGCCCCGGGAGATCCCTACACCAAGATTCAAGACGTCACCTTCATAGACATCGAGCTATGACCATACGTGAAGCCATGAATAGCGATGAAGATTTCCGCAACGTCGTCTGCGTTGTGGCGAAGGTCTCCGAAGTGGAGGTCTCCGATCTGTTCTCGGGGAAGAGAAACCAAGAGCTGACGGATGCCCGATGGATAGCCGTGCAGCTCCTCAAGGAGATGGGCTACTATACAAGTCGCATCTGCATACTCACTGGCCTGTCGTCAAGGCACGTGAATCGAATACTGACAGAGATAGACACAAGGCGCGGCTCCGGGTGGCGCACAATGAGACGTAACCTGGCCGAATGCAAGACAGCGCTCGGTCTTACGTCAGACGTCTGAGAGTGGCACGGTGCACCATACTTGCAATTTCGTTAGTCGTAGGCAACAACGCCTGCGACTAATTTTTTTAAGTATGGAACCAATTATCAAAGAAAAGGAGACCGTATACGTAGACGGCTACGACGGTCACGGTTATGGTGGAGGATCAAACCTCCGTTCTAAGGCGAATGCCGCGCTTACTCTCGGCATTCTCGGAACTGCTGGCTCTGTTATCGCTCTCGCGAAACAGGGAGGCATCGCTGGTATCCTCGGGGGCGGCGCAGCCGCTCCGGCTGCAGGGCCAGTGACAAACTACTTCGGAGGCGGCGGAGCTGTATGCCCGTCGACCTTCAATGTCTTCTCGAAGGAGTGTGACGACGTCCTCGCTCTCACCAACACCCTCTGGTCTCAGAAGGTGGATACCATGAAGAGCGCTGCCGCTGCTCGTGAGGTTGATGTTGCTGAGAAGTTCGGCTTGTACATCAACAACCGCAACAGCATCGACGCTCTCCGCGACAAGACTGTCGCTGAGTTCTTCTCACTCTACAACTACACCCGCAACAAGGATGACGAGACCAACGCCCGCATCGCAGACCTCGCCTCTCAGGTAGCGGTCAACACTGCCGTGCGTCCATATCAGGACAAGCTCATCATGTGCGAGATCGAGAAGGTAAGCTCATGGCTCAAGAACTACATCGACACCAAGACTTGCAGGATGATAGAAGGCGTGAACGTGCTTCCTCTCACTCCTGAGGTGACCGGTGTTTACAGCCAGAACTGCTGCAACCGCACCCCTGCACCTGCTGCTGGTGCATAACCTCTTCCGGGGACACTCTCACTGATTATCATTTTCAAGTAAGCTCAAAATTCCAAAATTATGTCAACTGACTTCAACTTCAACTTCCGCGGAGCGCCTGATCCATTACTTTCAAATAGCACTCAGGACTTCGCTGCCCAATACTCAGAACTCGAGAGCGCACAGCGCTCCCTTGAGCAGAGACGTCAGGCTCTGCTTCAACTTCAGAAACAGGCCGAAACGGCGCCTCAGAGCGTCACGCCTATCTGGGACGAGATAGATGCCATCACGGCAGCCATTCCAGCCCCAGCATTCGCTGCAATGCAGCAGGACGAGACCTATCAATCGACACTTCGTGCGCTGATGGAATACGTCGGAGCCGTCCAGCTCCAGATGATCAGGCCGAAGATAGAGCAGAGCAAGGAGGGCAAGGAACTCCTCGAGCAGCATCTTGCCACGGTCAAACACCTAAGGAAGAGCGCATCTGCGGAGATGGAGAAGAAGATGGCTGACTTCGAGGATTACACGCAGCACTACTCCCACCTCAGTTGGGAAGAATATCTCAAAACTAAGGGAGGGAATAAGAAATGACGACCTCGGATGTTTCAAAATTCAAGGGTAGCATCAAGGATGCAGCTCTTGCTTGGGTCTCCAACCTTATTGACGAGATTCTTCCCAATCAGGCAGCAGCTCGGGCACTTCTCAAGAACGCAGCGCGTAACATGTTGACAAGATTTGGCAACAAGATAGATTCAGGCGTCGATGCCCTGTTCCTGATGCTCGGAGACGAGAAGGGGAACATCAACTCAGACACAGCTGTGGACACCCTCTGCGACTTGCTCCAAGAGATGCCTCCGAAAGACTATGCCTTAGGCCCTTTCGGCGCGACCATAGGCTCCGGGCAGATATGCGTGGAATTTCCGAGAAACATAATCAGTGAGATGTTCGCCGGTAATCTTAGCGGCGTGAAAATCACCGCTGAGGATATTAAGAAGATCAAGCAATTCATAAAATGACAAACAAAATGGATCTAGAAACAATAAAGTTTATGGGAGAACTCCAGGAGTTCGTCCACAAGGCCCAGAAGTTCCTCCAGAGCGCTGGAGGAAACTACGGACAGCGCGAAGGCTACTATGGCCAGCGTGACTCGGGCTACAACCAAGGCGGAAATGGTGGCGGCAACTATGGACAGCGCGGCTGGCAAGGTCCGCAGGGCGGAGGATACGGCCAGCCTTGGCCACCTTCAGGAGAACAGGGACAGACGCCTCCGGGCATATACCTCGACCCTCGCCTGTTCATGTAATATCAACCAGGGCGGCCAAGCGCCGCCCTTTAATATATATAAGATATGAATAACGAATACAACAACTTCCAGACACCCGACAAGGAGCACTACCTTGCGGAGAACGGCTGGCACTTCAACAAGAAGGCATACGAGGAAGCAGTTAAGATGCTGAGGAAAAAGGGAGCGACTGGCAAGCCTGAGCCGCTCGATGCCTGGAGCAAGGAGCAGGTGGATGACCTGCTCACAAAGTACGGCATCAAGCTCGACAACAAGATAGGCTACGACTACGTCTACGCCGCTAACCTCATCAAGTCCGACAATTATAAAGGCTCCGTGCCGGATGACGCGCACGTAGCGATGGGAGTGAAGGAGATGGTGGATGACATTGACGCCGCTGACGGTGAGATCATGGCGTGCTGGTACGTCAAGGCTCTCAAGCGCCACTATCCAGTGGACTGGGGCAGCTTCCTATGATCCGGCACTCCTTCTACATCGAGCCGTACCAATGGAGGGTGACGGCTTTCTTCGAGGTTGGCCCGGAGAATGCCGAGGAACTCCTCCTGAATCTCAGGAGGACGCACGCACCTCTGAACTACGTCAAGGCTACTGCCGTGAATCTGATGCGAGGAAGGCTCAACAATGGCGTGACTTACACCAGCTACCGCAACAGGGAGACAATTATGATCATCGGCAAGGCATCGAGTGGAGCGGAGTTTTTCAATAGCCTGCTGCACGAGCTCAAGCATCTCGAGGTGCAGACCAGCGATGCCATGGGCATTGACTACCGAAGCGAGGAGGCGGCATACTTCAGAGGAGGGGTGGCGCGAGAAATCTACCCATATATCAGCTCTCTCCTGTGTGACTGCTGCCGTTCGAAGCATTAACATTTTCAGGACCTCACGAAAATGATCGTGAGGTTTTTTTCATCTTTTTTTTTGATATTTCTTTGAAAAATCTTTGCAAATTCAGAAAAAAGAGTTATCTTTGTAATGCAATCAAATGTTGGATTTGATTGTAGCGCAAGTCTCTGCTTAGTGAGAAAAAAACCTACCGATTATTGAAATTATGAGCTTTAAAATCGTTTTCAAAATCTGGAAAATTAGAGTGAGCTTCGAAGTAGCGCTCTAATTCCAAAGAAAGAGGGTGGGAGGCCACCCACCCTCTGACTTGGTAGGTAAGGCAAAGGTAAATAAAACATATAATAAAACAAAATCATCATGGCAAAACACATTATCACAGACATCGAGTTCTACGGAAACGCACACAATGGCCACCTCTCTTACGTAGCAGACGGAGTAGAGATTGAGGTTGACGGCGAGTTCTACATCGACAAGAAGGGCATCGGCCACCACGACCACTGGTTCGATGAGGACGGCAACGACACAATGGACGTGCAGTGGGATGCTCGCACCTACGACGTCCACTTCAATGACGAGAGCGACAGCAACAACAAGGGAATGGTGTCAACAATCGAAGACTGCCGCGAGTACATCAGAGAGAACAATGGCACCAACGAGAGCTACTTCGCAGACTACAAGGGAGGCACCGTGAGCATCGTCTGCAATGAGACCGGCGAGACCATATACGAGGAGGAGGTGATCTAATGCCACGCGGAGGAGCAAGACCGGGCGCAGGACGCAAGGCGGCCATCCCCGGAAGTGTAGAGGTCAACTGGAGGGTCAGCGCTGAGGCTCGCGACTGGATCAAGGCTCAGGCAATGGAGCAAGGCACCTCGATAGCCGCGATCATCGAAGCTCTCATCGACACCTTCGAGTCGAGCTGCAAGTAACGAAAATAGGACTGAAAATGGCTGATTTCTCAACCTTTCAGTCCTACTTTTTTATAACTACCTGAAAATCAGATAGGGTGGTTGAGGTACCAGGACTCTCGTAGGAGGAATGACGAGGAAGCGAAGCGGAAAGAAGCGGAAATCTCCTGCTTAATTTCAAACTTGACATTCTTCGTCAAGTCGCATAATAGGCAGTAAGAGGAAGCGAAAGGAAGGCTTTAGTCCTAAGTTTGGGACTACACCATCAGCTCGTCGAACTTGGCCATTTCCCGAGCCTTCGCAGAGGAAGCGATGGCGATGTAAGGCTTCATCGCGTCATAGTCAGAGTGCCCCGTCCATTGCATCACGACACTCGGAGGAATGCCCATCGTCAGGGCATTGCTGATGAATGAACGTCTGGCCGCGTGTGTGCCTATGAGGTCCCACTTCGGAACTATCTTATCTTGCCTGACACCATCGCGGAAGGTGGTGATGCGAACAGGCGTGTCGATGCCGACGAGCCTCATCAGCTCCTTGAGGTGTGCGTTGGTCTTCTGGTTGCTCGGGATAGGGAAGACCCTATTGCCTTCCACCTCGACCTCAGCATAGCGCGTGATGATCTCCCGGCTGAACTTGTTAAGGTTGATTTCCACGGCATCCGTGGTCTTCTGAGTGGTCACGCGGATAGCCTTCGGCCCGATGTCCGACCAGGTGAGCGCAGCGGCATCCGAATAACGCAAGGACGTGAAGGCGCAGAAGCAGAAGAAGTCTCGCACCACCTCGAGGGTGGCGCGTCTTGCTGGAGGTATCTCGAAGGTGTACACCCTCATCAGTTCTTTCCAATCAAGGAAGATGATCGGCTTCTCCGCCTTCTGGAGCTTGGGCTTGAATGTCAGATAATCTTTGACCTTGAGATAGCCCTTTGCGTCGGCCCACCTCAAGAACCACTTGAGGAAGCCGATCTGCTTTTCAACAGTGGACTCAGACAGCCCCGGCTTCCCTTCCTGTGCCGGCTTGTTAGGCTCCGTACCTGTCCGCAGATAGTGGACATACGCATAGAGGCCGCTTTCCGTGAAGTTGCTCCACGTCAGATTTTCATTGAAGTCCGACAGATGCCCCTTCACAACTCGCATCATCTTGTAGGTCGCTTCCTTCCACCTGTTACGCTCTCCGCACTCGCGCATGAAGTCATCGAATGCCTGGAAGACATCTTTCTCGCGGACGTAGCCTCCGAGCCTTCGCTGCACCTCTTCCCTCAGCTGCTCAGGCGTGGGCACTTCATTCCTTTGGGCATAATCCCTGAAGCTCGCATCCACCGCCTCCTTGTATCTCTCGATCTCTGCGTTGATGTCAGAGGCTGGCGCCCTGTACTTGCCGTGAAAGGAGCGCGGAATGCAGCGTTGCGCCTCCGCATCCCAGCGCGAGATGCAGACCTTGTAACCGACGGAGAAGGCCACGATGGACCGAGAGCCGTCCCACTTCACGCGGCAGCGCAGACGGCCCTCGTCCGAGCCCTTGATACGGTCAACGATGAAGGCGGTGATGTGAGGGGTCATCCTATCTTGTTGGATTTTTCAAGATTGCACTTCTGACACAGCAGCTGAAGATTCTCAATGGTGGTCGCGCCACCCTTGGAGAAAGGAATGATATGGTCGAACTGCAAGTTCTCAGTCGCTCCGCAATAGACGCAGCGACCTCCGTCTCTCTTGAAGACAGCATCGGCCACCTCTCGCGGAATAGGTGGGCGCTGCGGCTGATCTCCGAACAGCTCGCCGCTATCGATGAGCTCTTGTCTGACAATCTTCTCAAGTTCTTGCCTTCTCTGCTTTTCCTTGAGCTTCTTCGCAATCTCCTTCTTCAGCGCTTCTTCTTGCTTTCTCTGAGCCTCGAACTTGCCCTCACGCTCCCACCATTCCTCGTGCTGCTTCCTTTCCTCTTCTTGCTGCTTCAAGTATCTCTCATGTTCCTCTTGTCTTTCCCTCTCGCGCTGTTCTTCGGCGGCTTTCATTCTTGCCTTGTGCGCTTCCATCTTCTCGCCCTTGGTGTACAGTCTTGCAATTTCCTGCTTGTGCTTCACAGGGCCAGTCTTAGCCAAGGGCACGAAGATGCAATCTTCGGAACAGGAAGCCTTAGTGCTGCCGATATTTTCAATTCGAATGAAAAGCGGGAGACTTGACCAATGCGATGAGAACTCCTCATCATTGTCGCTGATCACGATTGACATCTTAGCTCTGTGGCCTGGCGATTTGATTTTTAGAAGATAACCGTCTTCCATTTCAGTTACATATAGCAGTTTCCTCGCGTCAATAGTTGAGCGTATCTCATCCGAAGGATAGGGCTTGCCTGTAAGCCCAAGGCCGAGCTTCTTTTCAATTCTGTAAATTCGGTCTCCCTTGGTTGGGAACATCCAGCGTAATAGCAGGTAAATGAAAAATAACAGAGATAATAAAGTCCACCCCATAGCAATTAAATATTAGTTCTTGTATATCCGACAATTCGGAAAAGGGTCATGATGTCTGACTTCTTGATTCGGACGGGGCCGTAGCGTTCATTCTTCGCCGTAAGAAGGAGCTCGGAGTCAGAGAACTCATCCACAATGCGAAGGATGAGGCCCACGCCTCTGAGGTCGATGACGTAAGTTTCTCCGAACATAATCGGCGCAGACCTATCGACTACCAGCAGCGCCAGCAGATCGCCCGGGCGGATGTCCGGGTACATTGAATCGGAGTTGCAGACCTTGAAGCAGGTGGTCGGGCCGAACTGCATAATCGGCGGCTGCATCTGGATGTCGTCATGACCTTGCTCGAGATACTCGATGACTGAGGTGTGTGGGTCGTTGTACAGCTTCGTCGGGATCACAGGCACGAGCTCCGAGTCATCCGGCAGAACTTGCGGAGTGTCGGCCCCTCCGCTGATGATCATCGCATTGTCCGTCGCGATGTTGTTGCTCGAGCCGTTCACGTGGATATTGTTCCCCAGGTACCTGTCAGCGAAGCTCTTTACTCTGAATATGAGCGAGTCCGTAAGGCACTTCTCATCTCCATTCTTGGCGCTCGAAAGATATGAGCGATTAATTCCCGCCTTCTCAGCAAAGTCACTCCAGTTGCAAACAACGCCCCTGGTCCGAAGGTTATAGAATGTTTTTTTTAGAAAATCTTGTCTTTCCTCAAGTGTCATAATGTTGTTTTGTTGGTTTTTATGTTATTATTCTTTTGGTATGCACAAATAATTTCAACAAAAAACCAAAATAATTTTGGTGTTTGTTGTTTTTATGTTATATTTGCAACAGAAAAACTAACAACAGAAGAAAGTTACAACAAAACAAACAAAAAACAAAGAACAAAACAATTATGACAACAATTACAAAGAAAGACAGCCGCATCAGTCGCGACCTCAATGTCCACCAGTTCGAGGCAATCGCAAACGAACACCTTGCCGAGTATGGCCGCAAGACAAGTGGCTTCAGTCGCATGACATGGGACACCTTCGAGTGCTGCTCTTACGCCAAGGATAGAACTGAGAAGCAGATAGACATCTGCATTCACTACGAGTCGCAGACTATCTCAATCACAACAAGATCATAAGGTCGAATAACCACCGGGGCGCTCCGGCGCCCCTCAAACAAGGAGACGATATGCAGAAACACATAATGCAAACACTCGACGCGATAGAAGGCCAGATCATAGAGATCGCCGACGCGCTCAACGAAGCTCGGGCTTTCAGGAGCCAGAAGATGTTGGAAGACCCTGACTTCGTCAACACCGATGAATACACAGACAGCTTGCAGGTAAGCATCGACCTCAAGCAAGTCAGCAAGGAGCTGCACGATGCCTATCAGACAATTTTCAAATACTTTAATAATTAAGAACTATGCAGATAATCACAGCACTTCAAGGCCAGCGCAAGGGCAAGTCCAATGTCAAGGCTACCATCGCTTCGATGGAGGTAGGAGACGTCTGGGAGACAACCGTCAACGATGTCTCCGAAGTTTACGCCAGATCAGTGGCGCACAAGCTCTCGAACGAGATGGACCGCTGGTACACCGTGTCTCACAAGGTGGAGGCTTACGACAAGATCACCATTACACGAGTTAAGTAGTAACTAAACAACAAGCAAGCAATGAACAAGGCGTGGGTAATCATACAGGCAATAGTAGCCGTAATTTCAATCATCGGAATAGCAACAGGTGCAACACACTGCCTGATGTGGCTGGGCATCTCCCTCGGCTTCATCTGGGGCGAATACGGAGAGCTCCAGGCGGAGCGCAGGCAGAGATCCGAGCTCGACCGCCGCAAGAGAGAACAGGCCCGCGAGGCAGGGCTTCGTCATAATTAGTTTTTTGTTCGTTCAGAGGGTGAGCCTCGGCCCTCTTTCGAGATATTCCCGCCGTGATGGTGGTGCCTACTGAGACAGGTCAGAGCATAATAGTTGGTTAGATAATATTTCATTTCTCATAATGGGAGCGCGTCTCAGGCTCCCTCAAAGGTCGGACAGCTTAGACGGTCAAGCATATATCCGAGTATCGAGAGCAAGCGGCTCGGTGAAGGCACGTGGGTTCGAGTCCCTCTCCGACCACCAAACGCTGCGACAGCGCTATGACCATTGATTTATGACTTACTACGCAATGCAGGGCTTCGGCCCTGCGACAAGCCGGGCATGTACTTTTGTTGTGTTTTAGATTTTGGGGGTGCGAGTCCCCCGCCCGGCACCAAGCCACCCGTGAGGGCCGCGAGAAAACATCATTAATCCCCCTCCCTTCGGGGAGGGTTACGGAGAGCAAGGACTGAGATTGAGAGCCTCAGCAAGAAGGAATGCGTAAACGCCCTGGAAATCTGGACCGCAAGATGGGTGCGACTCCCGTCCTCTCCGCGAAACAAGAGAACGAACATTATGGCAAATGATTACAATGTAAGATTGATAGACCTCACGGTGGGGCAGCTCGAGGAAATCATCGACCGCTCCGTCGCTGAGTCGATGCGCCGCCACAAGTCTCAGGATAACCCTCGCCGCCTTACTTACGGCATCAAGGGCATCGCTGAGCTCTTCGGCGTATCAGAGAGACAAGCTCGCAACATCAAGGCTTCTGGGATCATCGCTCAGGCGATCTACCAGAAGGGCCGCACGATAATAACGGACACAGAGCTCGCACTTGAGCTCTATGGCCGAAGACACTGATATACTTTCAAAACTTTTTCAAACAAACTAAAACAATCTCAACAATGAACAACATTAACGTTTTTGTCCAGATCGGACTCGAGAAGGAGACTCTCGAGGTCCTGAAGGGACTCGGAGTGAAGCCTTCGCCTTCGCCAGCTGCAGCTCCTGAGCAGGAGCCAAAGCCGGCCCCGGCTCCGCAGGAGTATTCACACAATCACATCCCTTCCCTTATGAATGACGATGAGCCAGGGCCTGAGCCGGGCCGTAGTCTTGATCCGTCGGTTGCCTTCTCAGATGCAAGGCTGCGCGGAGTTAAGCTCTTCACATTGCAGACAATACTCCGCGGCTTCGGCATAGATTCAACAAAGGAATGCCCTGCGTCTCGCAGAGAAGAACTTGCCCTTACGTTTAACGCCTTAATGCCCGCGGAGTAGCCATGGATATACGCATCAATTACATCGAGCTCTGCAACTTCAAGGGCATCCGCTCTCGCAGGTTTGACTTCGGCGGCAAGAACGCCACCGTCAAGGGAGATAACGGCACAGGCAAGTCCACCATCTTCGACGCCTTCACATGGCTCCTGTTTGGCAAGGATCATCGCGACAATGATCAGTCGCACTTCGACATCAAGACCATCGACCCCGAGACCAACCAGCCTATCCAGCGCCTCGACCACTGGGTGGAAGCGGAGCTTGTCATCGACGGCACCGCCACCAAGCTCAAGCGCACCTGGGAGGAGAACTGGGTCAAGCCTCGCGGAGAGGCTG
>Ga0233372_1000100_pt1 | contig 37971 bp, 37 predicted proteins | sample ElkDunMinimDraft_4_FD_191538 | JGI IMG/M metagenome (GOLD analysis project Ga0233372, IMG submission 191538) | Fecal eukaryotic communites from dung pellets of Tule Elk in California, USA - Elk Dung D8 | ecosystem: Host-associated > Mammals > Digestive system > Large intestine > Fecal | place... | reverse complement strand
GCGCAGGGCGAGATCCTGCAGCTCAAGGACACCATCAACACGATGGTCGACCAGCTCAACGGCTTTGCCGCCGAGGTCACCCGCGTGGCGCGCGAGGTCGGCACCGAGGGCAAGCTCGGCGGACAGGCGCAGGTGCCCGGCGTCGCCGGCACCTGGAAGGACCTGACCGACAACGTCAACTCGATGGCCTCCAACCTGACCACGCAGGTGCGCAACATCGCCGAGGTCACCACGGCGGTGGCCAGGGGCGACCTGTCGCGCAAGATCGCGGTCGATGCGCAGGGGGAGATCCTGCAGCTCAAGGACACCATCAACACGATGGTCGACCAGCTCAACGGCTTCGCCGCCGAGGTCACCCGTGTGGCGCGCGAGGTCGGCACCGAGGGCAAGCTCGGCGGACAGGCGCAGGTACCCGGCGTCGCCGGCACCTGGAAGGATCTGACCGACAACGTCAACTCGATGGCGACCAACCTCACCACCCAGGTGCGCAACATCGCCGAGGTGGCCACTGCGGTGGCCAGGGGCGACCTGTCTCGCAAGATCGCGGTCGACGTCAAGGGCGAGATCCTGGAGCTGAAGAACACGCTCAACACGATGGTCGACCAGCTCAACGGCTTCGCCGCCGAGGTCACCCGCGTGGCGCGCGAGGTCGGCACCGAGGGCAAGCTCGGCGGACAGGCGCAGGTGCCCGGCGTCGCCGGCACCTGGAAGGACCTGACCGACAACGTCAACTCGATGGCTTCCAACCTCACCACCCAGGTGCGCGGCATCGCCAAGGTGGTGACCGCGGTGGCCACCGGCGACCTGCAGCAGAAACTCACGGTGGAGGCCAAGGGCGAGATCGCGGCACTCGCCGACACCATCAACGGCATGACCGAGACGCTGGCGATCTTCGCCGACCAGGTAACGACGGTGGCGCGCGAGGTCGGCGTCGAAGGCCGCCTCGGCGGGCAGGCCAACGTGCCCGGCACCGCCGGCATCTGGAAGGACCTCACCGCCAACGTCAACCAGCTCGCCGCAAATCTCACCACCCAGGTGCGCGCCATCGCCGAGGTGGCCACCGCGGTGACGCAGGGCGACCTCACCCGCTCGATCACGGTCGACGTCCGCGGCGAACTCGCCGATCTCAAGGACAACATGAACCTGATGATCGGCACCCTGCGTGCGACCACCGAAAGCAACAGCGAGCAGGACTGGCTCAAGACCAACCTCGCCAAGTTCAGCGGCATGATGCAGGGCCAACGCGACCTGCAGACCCTGGGCCAGATGCTGCTGTCGGAACTGGCGCCCCTGGTCGGCGCGCAGCAGGGCCTGATCTACGTGGTGGAGGCCGAAGACGCCGGCCGCCCGCCGCGGCTGCGCCAGCTGGCGCGCTACGCCGACGCGCCGGAGGCGCCGCAGCCGGCCACCCTCGCCCTGGGCGAGGGCCTGGTCGGCCAGTGCGCGGCGGAGGGTCGCCTGATCCTGCTCGACGAGGTGCCCGCCGGTCTGGTGCAGATCGAATCGGGCCTGTTCAGCGCCGTGCCGCGGGCGGTGATCGTGCTGCCGGTGCTGTTCGAGAAGCAGGTCAAGGCGGTGCTGGAGCTGGCCACGCTGTCGGGCTTCACGCCCTCGCAGCGCATTTTCCTGGAGCAGCTGTCGGGCAGCATCGGCATCGTGCTCAATACCATCGAATCGACCATGCGCACCGAGCGCCTGCTGGCGCAGTCGCAGCAGCTGGCCGTCGAGCTGCAATCGCAACAGGACGAACTGCAGCAGACCAACGAGGAAATCGCGCTCAAGGCGCAGCTGCTGGCCGAACAGAAGGCCGAGGTCGAGCAGAAGAACCGGCAGATCGAGCACGCGCGCCATGAGCTGGAAGAAAAGGCCGCCGAACTCGCGCTCACCTCGCGCTACAAGTCCGAGTTCCTGGCCAACATGTCGCACGAGTTGCGCACGCCGCTGAACTCGATCCTGATCCTGGGCCAGCAACTGGCGGAGAACGCCGACACCAACCTGAGCCCGCGCCAGGTGGAGTTCGCCAAGACCATCCACGCCGCCGGCACCGACCTGCTCAACCTGATCAGCGACATCCTCGACCTGTCGAAGATCGAGTCGGGAACGGTGACCGTCGAAGTCGAGGCGGTGCGTTTCGACCACCTGCGCGACAACCTGTTGCGCGCCTTCCGCCACGAAGCCGAGCGCAGGGAGCTGGACTTCACGATCGAGCTCGCCCCCGACCTCGGCCCCGCACTGGATACCGATCCCAAGCGCTTGCAGCAGATCCTCAAGAACCTGCTGTCCAATGCCTTCAAGTTCACGCCCCGCGGCAGCGTGCGCGTGCGCGCCTTCAAGGCCGCGGCAGGCTGGTCGCCGGAGAACCGCAGCCTGCGCGATGCCGGCACCGTGGTCGCGATCGAGGTCAGCGACAGCGGGATCGGCATCTCGCAGGACAAGCAGAAGATCGTCTTCGAGGCATTCCAGCAGGCCGATGCGGGCACGTCCCGCCAGTACGGCGGCACCGGCCTGGGGCTTGCGATCAGCCGGGAAATCGCCGGCCTGCTCGGAGGCGAGCTGCAACTGCAGAGCGAGCCGGGCGCGGGCAGCGCCTTCACCCTCTACCTGCCGCTGCGCTATGCCGATCCCGGCCAGGCGCCCGTCCCGCCCAGGCGCGGCGAGCGCACCGGCGCGGCGACCCAACCGCTGCCCGCCGCGAGCGGACAGGTGGACGACGACCGCCATCTGGAGCCCGGCGATGCCCCGGTCCTGCTGCTGGTCGAGGACGATGTCCGCTTCGCCGGGGTCCTGCGCGATCTTGCCCGCGCGCAGGGATTCCGGGTCCTGGTCGCGACGACAGGCGGCGAGGCGCTGCGCCTGGTGCGCGAGCACCGGCCAGCCGCGATCTGCCTGGACATCTTCCTGCCCGACATGCTGGGCTGGACGGTGCTGGCGCGGCTCAAGCAGGATGCCGCCAGCCGCCACATCCCCGTGCAGATCCTCACGGTCGAGGACGGCCGGCAGCAGAGCCTGGAGCGCGGTGCGTTCGCCTACCTCGCCAAACCCTCGACCCCCGAGGCGATCAGCGGCTCCCTGCAGCGGATCCGCGACTACGCCCTGCCGCGGGTCAAGCGCCTGCTGGTGGTCGAGGACGACGCCGGCGAGCGTCTCGGTATCGAACAACTGATCGCCCACGACGACGTCGCCCTCGAGACGGTCGGCTGCGGCGCCGCGCTGGACGCGCTGGGCCGCCGCCACTACGACTGCGCCGTCGTGGACCTGCGCCGGCCCGGCAACGGCGGCCTCGAACTGATCGAGCGCATCCAAGCCCAGCCGGAGCTGCAGGACCTGCCTGTCGTCGGGTTCACCGGCAGGGAGCTCGGCGCCGACGAGTCGCGGCGCCTGCGGCATGCGGCCAAGAGCGTTCCCGTCAGGGCCGTCGAGTCGCCCGAGCGCTTGCTCGACGAGACCGCGCTGGTCCTGCATCGCGTCATCGCCGACCTGCCGCCGGCCAAGCGACGCGTGGTCGAACGGCTGCACGCCTCCGATGAGATCTTCGCCGGCAAGCGGGTCCTGGTGGTCGACGACGACGTACGCAACATCTTCGCCATGTCCAGCATCCTCGAGCGCCACGGCATGCAGGTCCTGGCTGCGGGCACGGGCCAGGAGGCCATCGGGAAGGTCGCCGCCGGCAGCGGCATCGCCGCGGTGCTCATGGACATCATGATGCCGGGCATGGACGGCTACGAAACCATCCGCGCGATCCGGCGCCTGCCGGCATCGCGGGCCCTGCCGATCATCGCGGTGACCGCCAAGGCGATGAAAGGCGACCGCGAGAAATGCCTGGAGGCCGGCGCATCGGACTACCTCGCCAAACCGGTGGTGACCGAAGAACTGCTGGGAGTGCTGCGGCAATGGCTGCATCGCTGATGGACGCCACGTTGTCCGACGCCGCCGCCCCGGCCCTGGCCGCGGGGCCGGTGCGCATCCTGCTCGTGGACGACCAGCCCGCGCGCCTGCTCACCTACCAGACCGTCCTCGGGCCGCTGGGCGAATGCCTGGTGCAGGCGGCCTCGGGCCGCGAGGCGCTCAGGCTGCTCATGGAGGACGAGTACGCGCTGATCCTGCTCGACGTGAACATGCCGGGCATGGACGGCTTCGAGACCGCCAGCCTGATCCATGGGCATCCGCGCCACGAGAACACGCCGATCATCTTCGTCACCGCGGTCAACCTGTCGGACATGGACCGCCTGCAGGGCTACAAGCTCGGCGCCGTGGATTACGTGATGGTGCCGGTCATCCCCGAGATCCTGCGCAGCAAGGTCGAGGTGCTGGTCGAGCTGTACCGCAAGCGCCGCGAACTGCTGCTGCTCAACGCCAGTCTCGCCGCCCGCAACCAGGAACTGCAGCGCGAGAAGGCGCGCGAACTGGAAGCGCTCAACGAGTCGCTGCGGCTGGCCAACGAAGCGCTCGCCAGCCGCAACGCCGAACTGCAGAAGGAGGTGGCCGAGCGCGCCCGCGTGGAAGAGCGGCTGCGCGGCGTCGACCACCGCAAGAACGTGTTCCTGGCCACCCTCGCGCACGAATTGCGCAACCCGCTCGCCCCCTTGCAGAACGCGCTCAACATCCGGCGCCTGGAGTCTGCCGCCGGCGACCCGCTGCAGGCGACCATGGAACGCCAGCTGGCGCTGCTGGTGCGCATGATCGACGACCTGCTCGACATCGCACGCATCAGCCAGGGCAAGCTCACCCTGCGTCCCGGCGAGGTCGTGCTCTCGAGGGTGCTGGACGCGGCGGTGGAGATCGCGCGGCCGTGGCTGGACGGCGGCGGGCACAACTTCCAGGTCAGGCTGCCGGCCACGGAACTGGTCCTGCGCGCCGACGAAGCGCGGCTGGCCCAGGTCTTCGCCAACCTGCTCAACAACGCGGCCAAGTATTCCGATCCGGGCAGCCGCATCGAACTGGAGGCGAGCCTGGACGAGGCCCGCGACGAGGTGGTGGTCAGCGTGCGCGACAACGGCATCGGCCTGGCGCGCGAGACGCTGGACGAGGTGTTCGAGATCTTCCGCCAGGTCGACACCACGGTCGAGCGTGCCCAGGGCGGACTGGGGATCGGCCTGACCCTGGTGCAGAAGATCACCGAGATGCACGATGGCTGCGTGCAGGTCGAGAGCGACGGACTGGGGCATGGCAGCACCTTCCGCGTGCGCCTGCCGCGTGCGGGCGCGGCACCCGGAGCATGCCCCGGGTCGGCCGCCGCCGCGGTCGCGGTTGCGGACATCGCCGCGCCGTCCGGTCGCGGCCGCGTGCTCGTGGTCGACGACAACAGGGACGCCGCGGATACCCTGGCGATGATGGTGCGCACGCTGGGGCACGATGTCGCACTGCTGTACGACCCCCTGCAGGTCGAGGCCGAGGTCGAGCGCTTCGATCCCGGCCTGGTCTTCCTCGACGTCGGCATGCCCGGGCGCAGCGGCTACGACATCGCCCGCAGCCTGCGCGCGCAGCGCGCAGCGGACACGCTGGCCATCGTCGCGGTGACGGGATGGGGACATGCCGAGGACCGCGACCGCAGCCGCGAGGCCGGCTTCGACGAACATCTGGTCAAGCCGCCGCAGCTCGACGCCATCCGTCGCCTGTGCGCGGGCGCCGGCCAGCGGAGCGCCGGGTGATGACGCGCGGGAAGGCCAATGCCTGGATGGATCGCGTCGCGCACGACCTGCGGGGGCCGCTCGCACCGATGCAGACCGCGGTCTACCTGCTGCGCGAGGGCATGATCGCCGACGACCAGCGCGAGGAACTGCTGGCCGTGCTGGACCGCCAGATCCAGCGGCTGAGCGGCATGATCGGCGAATTCAGCGATTTCGGGCGCTCCGAGACCCGGCGCCTGGTCTCCCGCCGCGACCTCATCGACGTCGAGCAGCTGCTCGCGGATCTGGTCGGCCGCCTGCACGACCGCGCGCCCCGACTCAGCATCGCCGCGGAGGTGCGCGGCCTGCAGATCCAGGGCGACATCCTGCGCGTTGCGCAGCTGTTCGAGACGCTGCTCGGGATCCAGCTTTCGCGCGGCCGCCGGGTCCCGGTCCAGGCCCGGGTCGAACGCGTCGACGGACAGTTGCGCATGACCTGCGCGCTGCACTGCGGCGGCGCGTCGGACGCGCTGGCCAAGGCACTGCTGTCCGCGCCGCATCCCGATCCCCCGGACGACACGCTCGGATTCGGCCTGTTGATCGCTTCGGCGATCGCCGAGGCGCACGGCGGCGAACTGCGTGGCCGCGCCGGCGCGCCCGACATCGTGGAACTGACCCTGGAGCTGCCCTGTGCCGCCGACGCGCCGGCAACCGCCGGCCCGCAGGCCTGAGCGGTCCAGTTCCCGTCCCACCCCCCCGGTGTCGCGCCCCGCCCGGACCGGGCGGGGGCCACGGCGCCTGGGCGCCGGCAGGCAGACGCGTGGGCGCCCGGGCTTCGCTCAGCGCTTGCGGCGTACGTACAGGACCAGGGAATGCTCGTCGAGGATGTAGCCGTGTTCGTCGGCGATCCTGTTGACGAGACTGACGATCTCGGGGCTTTCGAACTCCGCGATCTGGCCGCTGCTCATGTCGACCATGTGGTAGTGGTGGTCGCCGCGGTCGAGTTCGTACAGGGCGTGGCCGCCCTCGAAGTTGTGCTTGGTCACCAGGCCCGCGGCCTCGAACTGGGTCAGCACCCGGTAGACCGTCGCCAGGCCGATCTCGTCGCCCTGCTCCAGCAGCTGGCGATAGATGTCCTCCGCGGTCATGTGCTGGCGCGGGGTCTTCTGCTCGAGCAGTTCAAGGATGCGCATGCGCGGGTGCGTCACCTTCAGCCCGGCCTTGCGCAGTTCCATCGATTCCATGGGGCCTCCGTTCACAGCCGATTTAGCGCCAGCAGCCCGGATGCCGGCCTCGGTGCACCGGGGAGTGTATCATCGCCGCTCCTACAGCCCGGTTCCGCAGGCCCCGTTTCCATGCCCTTCCAACGCCTCCTGCTCGTCGTCCTGGTCGCACTCGGCACCGCCGGCTGCGGCATCCTCTACAAGCAGCCGATCTACCAGGGCAACCTGATCGAAGAGTCGGCCGTCGAACAGCTGCAGGTGGGCATGGACAAGCAGCAGGTGGTGACCCTGCTCGGATCGCCGTCCATCGCCGACCCGTTCCACCACCAGCGCTGGGACTACACCGCGACGCAGCGGACCGACCGCCGCGGAACGACCGAGGTGAAGAACCTCACGCTGTGGTTCGAGAACGACGCGCTCAGCCGTTGGGAAGGCGAGTATTTCGCCGAGCAGGACAAGGAACTGTCCGAGCGCATGCGCCGCTTCGGCAACCTGCCCAAGGAAAAGGGCAAGGCCCGCCGCCGCTAGGCCGCAAGCCGGACCGGAGCCGCGCCCGAACGAGGCCGACGCCGTCGCGGCGGGCGGCCAGACTGGACCCGACCTCAGTCCTTGCGGTTCCGCTCCGCCTGCACCTGCGCCCGTCGCCGCCGGCTGTCCTTGGGATCGGCCAGCAGCGGCGCCAGCAGTTCCAGACGGTCGCCCTCGGCCAGTCGCGCCCCGGGCTCCACCCGTTCGCCATAGACCGCATAGCCGGCCAGCCCCTCGCGGGGCAGCCGCGTCAGCGCCAGCGCATCGGCCACGGTCGCGCCCTCGGGCAGCTCCAGGTCCTCGGCCTCGAAGCGCCCGGTCCAGGCCCGGATCAGCTGCACCCGCATCGATCAGGCTTCCGCGTTCGCCACGCGCACGAAATCGTCGACCATGCGGTCGGCCAGGCCGCGCAGCCCCAGCGACAGCACCGGCAACATCAGGCTGCGCTGGGGTTCGAAGTCCAGCAACAACGACACCTTGCAGGCGCTCTCGTCCAGGCCATGGAATTCCCAGCGCCCGTGCAGCCGCTTGAACGGCCCGTCGCGCAGTTCCATCTCGATGTGGTGCGGCGGCGACAGCGTATTCTCGGTGGTGAACCAGGTGCTGAAGCCGCCGATGCCCAGTTCGAGCCTGGCCAGCACCCGGTCCTGGTCCGCCTCCAGGATCTGCGCGTCCTCGCACCAGCCGAAGCGGCGCGGGTAGGCGGCGATGTCGTTGACCAGTTCGAACATCCGGCTGACTGAATGTTCGACCAGGGCGGTGCGTTGGATCGTGGGCATGGCTCGCGTGCGTGACCTGCTTCAGGGACAATGGAAGGATGGGCAAGAAGAACAAGGATAAGGCAAACGGCGATCGGACCATCGCGCTGAACAGGCGCGCACGGCACGACTACCACCTCGACCAGCGGTTCGAGGCGGGCATGGCGCTGCAGGGCTGGGAGCTGAAGGCCATCCGCGCCGGCCGCGCGAACATCGGCGAGAGCTACGCGATGGTGCGCGACGGCGAGCTGTTCCTGTACGGCGCGCAGATCACGCCCCTGATCCAGGCCTCGACCCATGTCGTGGCCGAGGCGCACCGCAGCCGCAAGCTGCTGCTGCACCGGCGCGAGATCGACAACCTGATCGGCCGCGTCCAGCGCGACGGCTACACCCTGGTGCCCACCGCGATGTACTGGAAGGGCAACAAGGTCAAGCTCGAGATCGCCCTGGCCAAGGGCAAGCAGAGCCACGACAAGCGCCAGTCGGCCAAGGACCGCGACTGGGACCGTGATCGCCAGCGCGTGATGCGGGCCCACAACAAGGACGCCTGACACCGCCCTGCCCGCCCCCGGCGCAGCCTGGACGGCCCCGCCCGTCAGGCGCGCTGCATCGTCCCGACGGCTTCCGCCGCGTCCTGCCGCGGCGCCGCGCGCGCCGGCAGGATGAACCTGAAACTGGCGCCCTGCCCCGCGCGACCCTCGGCCTGGATGCTGCCGCCATGGCGCTCGACGATGCGCCTGACCGTGGCCAGGCCGATGCCATGGCCCTCGTATTCGTCGGCGCCGTGCAGGCGCTGGAACGGGCGGAACAGCTTGGACGCGTAGGCCGGATCGAACCCGGCGCCGTTGTCGCGCACCACGAAGGCGGCCATGCCGGCGACCGCTTCGGCGCGGCCGGTATCGTCCGCCAGCTCGATGCGCGCCGGGGCGCGCCCGGCGGTGAATTTCCAGGCGTTGCCCAGCAGGTTCTGCAGCAGGTTGCGCAGCAGCGCCGGATCGCCGCCGGCGCTCAGGCCCGGTTCGATCGTCACCTCCACCTCGCGCGCCGGGTCGCCCTGGCGCAGCTCCGCCACCACCTCCTCGGCCATGCGGCTGAGGTCGACCTGGGCGTGACGCAGCGGATCGCGGGTGATCCGCGACATCTTCAACAGCGCGTCGATCAACGCATCCATGCGGTTGGCCGCATTGCGCACGCGCGACAGGTAGTCCAGCCCCTCGGGCCCCATCGCGCTGGAGAACCGCTCGGCCAGCAGGCGGCTGAATCCCTCGACCGTGCGCAGCGGGGCGCGCAGGTCGTGCGAGACACTGTAGGCGAACGATTCGAGTTCGCGGTTGGCCAGCGTCAGCTCGCGCGTGCGCTGCTCCACCCGCGCTTCCAGGGTGCGGTTGAGCAGGCGCACGGCGCGCTCGGCGCGGAGCCGGTCGGTGGCGTCGCTGACCTGGGCCAGGGCCGCCACGTCGCTCCCCACATCCCCGGGCACCTGCGACAGCACGACCTGCACCAGGCGGATGTCGCCATCGCTGCGGCGCAGCTGCAGCGTGGCCGGGGTCAGCGCGCTGCCGGCCAGCGCCTCGTCGACCTCGGTATCGAGGAACTGCGCGGAGAAACTGGTTCCCGGCAGGGCTCCCGGCGCGACGCCGAGGATCTTCGACAGCGCGGGATTGGCTTCGACGATCCGTCCCTGGCCATCCAGCAGCGCGATGCCGGTCCCCGAGTACAGCATCGCATTGCGCAGGCGCTGCTCGCTGCGCCGGTAGGATTCGCTCATGGCCTCGGCCAGGCGCTCGGCGCGCGACTGCGTATGGGCCAGCGCGAGCACCACGCCGAACAGCAGCAGCGACAGCGCCCCGCCCGCCGCCAGCACGGTGTTGCGGTCGGACAGTTCGTGCGCGGCGGGCGTCGCATGCCGCGGCTGGAAGTCGATCTGCCAGCGACGGCCGTAGGCATCCAGGACGACGCTGTGCTGCCCGCTGGCGGCAGCGTCCTGCATCCTGTACCCGGCATCCTGGTAGAGCGGGTTCACCGTGCCGTCCTCGGCCGCGTCCACCACCCGGACGGCCTGCCCCTCCCGGTATGGCCCCAGTACGCCGTCGATCAGCGAATGCGCGCTGAAGCGCGTGTACACCCAGCCCGAGATCGCGTTGCGCCGCGCCAGGGTGTTGCCCGGCTGCACGCCGTGCGCGTACACCGGGGCGAACATCAGCAGCCCGTCGCGCTGCTTGCCGGTGTCCTGGATCAGGCCCACCGGCGCGCTCAGCCGCACCTGGCCGGTGTCGCGCGCGGCGGCCATCGCGTGGTGCCGGTCGGCCTCGGAGAACATGTCGAAGCCGACCGCCTCGCGATTGGCCAGGGTCTGCGGTTCCAGCAGGAGGATCGGCCCATAGATCTCGCGCGCGCCCTGGGGGCGGATCTGGAACAGCCCCTTGCCCTCGTCGCGCATCGCCAGCTGCAGCGCCTCCAGGTCGCTGCGGCGCAGGTAGGGCGCGTAACCCAGGCCCATCATCCCCGGGAACTGCCCCTCCAGGTCCAGCCCGCCGACGTAGTCGCGCCACTGGCGCTGCGTGGGCCGCGCCACCGACCAGTAGAGCGACACCCCGCCGCGCAGGGCCAGCTCGTAATGCAGCAGGCGCTGGCGCAGCTGGGTCACGATCTCGTTGGCGTCGGCGACGAACTGGACGTGGCGCGCCGCCTGTTCGCGCTCGCCGGCGGTTTGCGCGTAGTCCCAGACGATGATCAGCGAGCCGATCAGGGTCAGCACCGCCAGCACGTAGCCACGGCGCACCCGCGGACGGCTGCGACCGGTAGACCCGGCAACGGGCATGGCCTGCGACATGCGCACAGCATACCGGCTAGCCTGAACAGGGGGCGGACCGGCCTCGCCCCCCGCTTGCGCAGGCGCGTACCGACCCTATACTGGCCCGGTCAGCGTGATCGACGCTCCCGGGGGTGCACTGGCTTCGACGGGGGTTGCGAAATCACTTGGCGCATGCCGAGGGGGCAGCTTTCCTCGTTAATCCAGCGGCAAACTCTAGTTGCCAACGACGACAACTACGCTCTCGCCGCTTAAGGCGTAAGCCCCGAACCCACTTGTGCCCATGCTCGTGGATGTAGGGTCATTATCATGGGAACCAGCCGTGGTGGCCGCCTGTCTGCCCCGGTTGAATTCACAGGCTGGTCCCGGGGTGCGCTTCGCACACCGTGCTGCTCCGGGACGAGATCCAACGGTGGGCTAAGCATGTAGTGCCGGGGATGGAGTGCCTTCGGACGCGGGTTCAATTCCCGCCACCTCCACCAATACAGGCCGGAATCCCACGGGGTTCCGGCCTTTTTTTTGGCCCGTCGGCCGTTGCGCGGGCCGCGCCCGGCGGCGGCGATTCGCGGACGCCGGATGGTGCCACTGCCGCGGCAGCGCCGCCGGCGCGGCCCGGAAACGGATCGGGGCCGCGCAGGCGGCCCCGATCCACGCACGATCCGAAGGGCTCAGCTCCTGAGCGGCACGATCCGGACCTCGACGCGGCGGTTCAGCGCCCGCCCCTGCTCGGTGCTGTTGTCCGCGACCGGGTGACGGTAGCCGAAGCCCGCGACCTCGAAACGCTCGCGCTGCAGTCCCTGGCCGATCAGGTAGTTGGCGACGTTCTGGGCGCGCTCCTGGGAGATGCGCTGGTTCACCGCTTCGCTGCCGATGTTGTCGGTGTGCCCACTGACCTCGACGATGGTCTGGTTGTATTCGCGCAGCGTGCTGGCGACGTTGTTCAGGGCCGGGTAGAACTGCGGCTTGAGGCTGGTGCTGTTGAAATCGAAGGTCACGCCATCGGGCAGGTTCAGCTTGATGGTGTCGCCTTCGCGGTCGACCTGGATGCCGGTGCCCGCAGTCTGGCGGCGCAGTTCCGCCTCCTGGCGATCCTGGTAGGCACCGACCGCGCCGCCGGCCAGGCCGCCGACGCCGGCGCCGACCATGGCGCGCTGGCGGCGCTCGGTGGCATCGCCGCCGCTGAGCAGGCCCGCCACTGCACCGATGCCGGCGCCGATCAGGGCGTTGTTGCGGGTGCGATTGGGGTCGTCGGGGGCGCTCGTCTGCCCGGTGTAGGTCGCGCAGCCGGCGAGCATCGAGCTGGCAAGTACGGCCGAAATGGCGATCGCGGTCTTGTGACGCATGGGGGCGGTCTCCTGCGGGCGGCTGTCCCGCGCAATGAATGGGACGCAAGAAGACCATGCTGAACGACAACGGCGGATGACGGGCGCACCGGCTTGCCGCGACGCGAAGGGTTTCGTTCAGAAATCGTGAATGCGATGTTTAGTTCGGGGACATCGCCGGCGTTGGCGGCCATCGCGGGCCCGGTCGCCCCTCAGGACACCGCCTCGCCGCGGAGGACGCGATAGGCGGCGAGCGCCTGTTCGCGTCCCACCGCCAGGTCGACCATCGGCCTGGCCGGATAGCCCGGCGCCAGCGCCCGTGCCCGCGTCGGGTCGAGCCAGGGCGCGTGCCGCAGCGGCATCGGCAGTGCCGCCAGCTCGGGCAGCCAGCGCGCTACGTAGCGCCCGTCCGGGTCGAACTTCTCCGCCTGCGTGACCGGGTTGAATACGCGGAAGTACGGTGCGGCGTCGGCGCCCGTGCCGGCCACCCACTGCCAGCCCAGGATGTTGTTGGCCAGGTCGGCATCCACCAGGGTTTCGTGGAACCAGTGCGCGCCCTCGCGCCAGTGCTGGCGCATGTGCTTGCACAGCCAGCTGCCCGCGATCATGCGCACGCGGTTGTGCATCCAGCCGGTCTGCCAGAGTTCGCGCATGCCCGCATCCACGATCGGAACGCCGGTGCGGCCGCTGCGCCATGCGTCCAGCAGGCGCCGCTCGGGCCGGGCCCAGGCGAAGTCGTCGAAGCGGCGGTCGAAGTTGCACTCCGGGCTGTCGGGGAAGTGGTGCAGCAGGTGGTGGGCGAACTCGCGCCAGCCCAGTTGCCGCAGACAGGCGTCGATGTCGGCCTCGAGCCCGGCCCGGCGCTGCGCCTCCAGCGCCGCGACGATCCGCCAGGGCGCGATCTCGCCGAAGTGCAGGTGTGGCGACAGGCGCGAGGTGCCGACACGGTCGGGCCGTTCGCGCTGCTCGCGGTAGCCGTGCAGGGCGCCATCGAGGAACACCGCCAGTGCTTCGCGCGCGCCGGCCTCGCCGGGAGTCCAGTGGGCCCAGAAGCCTTCGTCCCAGCCGTGCGGCGGAGACAGGCGCAGGACCTCGAGCCGGATCCCGTCGGGATCGCCCTCCAGGTCCGGGAGCGAATCGGGCGCCGACCAGGGGGCCGCCGTCCGCCAGTCGGCCAGCGCCGTACGCCAGTACGGGGTGAACACGCGATAGGGTCCGCCTTGCCGGGTGGACAGCGTCCAGGGCTCGAACAGCAGCGCGCCGTTGAAGCTTTCGGCATGCAGGCCCTGCTCGCGCAGCGCGCGCTTGATGGCGGTGTCGCGGCGCTCGATGTCCGGCTCGTAGCGGCGCGTCCAGTACACCGCCTCGGCGTCGCAGGCGGCGGCGATGGTCCCCAGCAGCTCCAGGCTCGGGCCGCTGAAGATGCGCAGCCGCGACCCGCGCGCGCGCAGGCTGGCGTCCAGCGCCGCCAGCGAGCGCTGCCGCCAGGCGTTGGAGGCCGCGCCGGGACGCCAGGCCCCCTCCTCGTCCGGCGCATGGATGTACACGCACACGGGCACCTGGCCGGCATCGAGTGCGGCCCGGAGCGCCGGCTGGTCGTCCAGCCGCAGGTCGTTGCGGAACCACACCAGCGCATTGGCCATCGATGCGTTCTCCCCGCCCGGTCGGACCACCTTCAGCCTGCCATGCCGCGGTATTGGCGCGGGATGCGCTCGTTGAGCTGCACCAGGATCTCGTAGGGGATCGTGCCCGCCGCCTGCGCGACCTCCTCCACCGTGATCGCCTCGTCGCCCTGCGCCCCGACAAGCACCACCTCGTCCTCGTTCCAGGCGCTGTCGCGGCCGATGTCGACCATGAACTGGTCCATGCACACGCGGCCCACGACCGGGTAGCGCCGCCCCCGCACCAGCACCGTCCCGCGCGAGGACAGCGCCCGCGGCCAGCCATCGCCATAGCCGACCGGCACGGTGACCACGCGGGTGTCGCTGCCGGCGGTCCAGGTGGCGCCATAGCCGACAGCGCTGCCCGCCCGCACCACCTTGAAGTACACCACCTGCGAGACCAGGGAAAGCGCCGGGCGCACCGGGATCGTGGCCCGCGACGCGGGATCGGGCAGCACCCCGTAGAGCAGGATGCCGGGCCGGACCATGTCCAGCCAGGTATCGGGGAAGTGCAGGACGCCGCCGGAATTGGCCAGGTGGCGCAGCGGCATGGGCGCGCCGAGCCTCCCGAAATGCGCGCAGGCCTCCAGGAACCGCTCCAGCTGCAGCGCGGTCATCGGCGAGGATGGATCGTCCGCGCAGGCCAGGTGCGAATACACGCCGACCACCTGGCACCAGGGCGAGCGCGTCGCGGCCTCGATGAAAGGCCCGGCCGAGGCGGCGTGCACGCCGATGCGCTCCATCCCGGTGTCGATCTTCAGGTGCACGCGCGCGACCCGTCCGAGCGCCGCCGCCGACGCCTCCACCTGCCTGAGCTTGGACAGCGACGACACCGTGAGCTCCAGGTCGTGGGCGATGAACTGCGACACCTGCGGGCCGAAGATGCCGCCGAGCACCAGGATCGGCAGATCGATCCCGGCCTCGCGCAGGGCGATGCCCTCCTCGAGGAAGGCGACGCCAAGCGACTGCGCGCCGCTGGCCTGCAGGTGGCGCGAGACCTCGACCAGGCCATGCCCATAGGCGTTGGCCTTGACGATCGGCATCACCGGCACGCCGACATGGGCGGCGATCGCCCGGTAGTTGCCGGCGATGGCGTCGAGGTCGACCCGGATGCGGCTCGGCCGCTGGCTGAAAGGGGCACTCAAGGCGATGGCCGGGTCGCGGATGACCGACATGCGCGGCCTGCCGCCGCGGGTCGATTCTATCGCCGGCGGGCCCCGCGCGCGGCGGCTGGCCCTTGCTCCGCGGAAGACGGTATGCTGCGGCTTCGACCTCAGGACGAGATCGCGACATGCATGGATGCGTACGGTTCACGGCCGGCTGCGTGCTCGGCCTGGCTCTTCTGGCTTTCCCGCCCGCCGGCGCGGCCACGCCGTTCATCGACGGCGCCATCGTCGACATCCCGCCGGGCAGCTGGCATGGACGCTACGAATTCCCCGGCGTCTACTGCCTCACCTTCCCCGTGGCCGGCGAGGCCTCGCGACTGGCCAGCGAACTGCTCAACGGCGACGCCGTCTCGCTGACGCGCGTGGACTACGGCCCGCTGCAGATGTCGGTCGTCAGTTCCACGATGCGCGCGTCGCTGACCGACGAACGCGAACACCTGGACCAGATCGCGCGCGCCGCGGACGCCGCCGCGTCGCTGCCAGATGGCCTGTACAGCGTCGGGACGGAGGATTCGCCGATGGGGCCGGTGGTGCGCAGGCGGCTGACCAACGTGGCCTCGCGCGGCCCCCGGCACCTGGCCCCGTTCCCGATCGATCTGGCCTTCCACGACCTGCCGCCGGAGCGGATCGCGACGGTCGCCGAACTGCGGCTGTTCTCGCGCTGGCCCGACCGCTACGAGGTCGCGGCCCATGCCACCGTCCCGGAACCCGGTTCGCCGGCGGAGGTCGAGCAGGCGCGCCAGCTGGTGGAGGTGTTCGCCGATGCGACGCTGCGCGCGCTGCAGGCCTGCACGGCGTTGCTGCCGCCGCGCGTCCCCACCACTCCGTGAGCTCGCGCGGGCTGCTACTCGAAGCTGCCGACCGAGTCGTGGGCCAGATTGTCGAAGCGCGTGTACTCGCCGAAGAACTTCAGCTTCACCGACCCGGTCGGGCCACTACGCTGTTTGCCGATGATGATCTCGGCCAGGCCCTTGTCCGGCGAGTTCTCCTTGTTGTAGTACTCGTCGCGGTAGATGAAGATGATGATGTCCGCGTCCTGCTCGATGGCGCCCGATTCGCGAAGGTCGGCCATCACCGGGCGCTTGTCGGTACGCGTTTCCAGCGAGCGGTTGAGCTGGGACAGGGCCATCACCGGCACGTTGAGTTCCTTGGCCAGGCCCTTGAGCGAACGCGAGATTTCCGAGATCTCGGTGGCGCGGTTCTCGCTGTTGCCGGGCACGGCCATCAGCTGCAGGTAGTCGATCACGATCAGGCCGAGGTCGTGTTCGCGCTTGAGCCTGCGCGCCTTGGCGCGCAGCACGTCGGGCGACAGGCCCGGCGTGTCGTCGATGAAGATCTTGGTTTCCTTGATCATCCGGATCGCGCTGGTGACGCGGCTCCAGTCCTCGTCCTCGAGCTGGCCGGTGCGCAGGCGCGTGGCATTGATCCGCCCGTTGGACGAGATCAGGCGCAGCGCCAGCTGGCTGGCCGACATTTCCATGGAGAACACGGCCACTGCCTTCTTGGTCTTGATCGCCGCGTACTCGGCGATGTTGAGCGCGAAGGTGGTCTTGCCCATGGCCGGACGCGCGGCCAGGATGATCAGGTCGGTCGGCTGCAGGCCGGCCGTCATCTGGTCGAACTCGGTGTACCCGGTTGGCAGGCCGGTGATGCCGCCGCCGTTGGCATGCCGCGTCTGCAGCACGTCGAAGGCCTCGGCCATGGCCTTGTTGATCGGGGTGAAGTCCTGGCGCCCGCGCGAGCCGGCCTCGGCGATGGCGAACACCTGCTGCTCGGCCTTGGCCAGGATCTCGCCGCTTTCCCGCCCTTCGGGCTGGAAGCCGTCGTTGACGATCTCGGTGCCGATCTCGATCAGCTGCCGCAGCACCGCCTTGTCGCGCACGATCTCGGCATAGGCCTTGATATTGGCCGCCGAGGGCGTGGTGCTGGCCAGCTCGACCAGGTAGGCGCCGCCGGCCACCTGCTCGGACAGCCCGTTGGACTCGAACCACTCGCCCAGGGTCACCGCGTCGAAGGGGCGGTCCTTCTCCGCCAGCTCGCGGATGGCGCGATAGATCAGCTGGTGGTCGCGGCGGTAGAAGTCCTTGTCGTTGAGCAGGTCGGCGATACGGTCGAACGCGTCCGGCGCCAGCATCAGGCCGCCCAGGACGGCCTGCTCGGCCTCCACCGATTGCGGCGGCACGCGCAGCTGTTCGACGCGGGGTTCGGTGCGGTTGTCCTGGCGGAAACCGGGGCGTACGGACATCAGAGGAGTCACTCCTGGCGACGGACCGGGATGCGGTCGGGGATGTGGTCCCGGTCGGTCATCGTAGCGGGCGCGGCTGTGGGTACGCGACGGAACAAGCTGTGGATAAGCCCGTTGTGCACCACCGGGGTCTCGACGCCTGCGACGGTCGACCGTCGCAGGCGGGTCGCTTCCGGCGGGGGCTGGACCCCACAAACAGGACAGGCGCCTCGCGGCGCCTGTCCATGACCAGCCTGGGGTGCCGCGATCAGGCCGGTTCGGCCTCGATGACCACCTTGACGGTGGTCTGCGCGTCGGCGTGCAGGTGGATGGCCACCTCGAACTCGCCGGTATTGCGCAGCGGGCCTTCGCCCATCACCACTTCCGACTTGCCCACTTCGGCCACGGCCTTGGTCAGGGCCTCGGCGATGTCGCGCGGGCCGACCGAGCCGTACAGCTTGCCTTCGGTCGAAGCGTTGGCGTAGATGGTCACGCTGGCGCCTTCGAGCTTGGCCAGACGCGCCTGGGCCTCGTCGGACTGCGCCTGGGCCTTGGCTTCGTACTCGGCGCGACGCGCCTCGAACTCGGCCAGGTTGGCGGCGGTGGCCGGCACGGCCTTGCCCTGCGGAACCAGATAGTTGCGGCCGTAGCCCGGCTTGACGTCGACCTTGTCGCCGAGGTTGCCGAGATTGACGACGCGCTGCAGGAGGATCAGTTGCATGGAGTGTCTCCGTGTTCGTTAGCGGCACCCTGGTGCCGCAACGCTTGCTGTCCGAAACGGACGGATGGGTCTTGCGCGCGGCCCCGGCACCAGCCGGTCGGCCGGCGCCGGCTCACCGCCGCCCCGCGGCGACGCGCGGGGCCTGCGTCCGCCTCCCGGGGGAGGCGCCGGCATCAGACGTTGTGGTTGTCCGTGTACGGGATCAGCGCGAGGAAACGCGCGCGCTTGACCGCGAGCGCAAGCTGGCGCTGGTAGCGCGACTTGGTGCCCGTGATGCGGCTCGGCACGATCTTGCCGTTCTCGGTGAGATTCTGGCGCAGGGTGTTGAGATCCTTGTAGTCGATCTCCTTGACACCCTCGGCGGTGAACTTGCAGAACTTGCGGCGGCGGAAGAACTTGGACATGGCGGTGATCCTCAGGCGGCGGCGTCGGTCGGTTCAGCCTTGGAGGCTTCGCCGTCGGTGGACGTGGTTTCTTCGTCATCGCGGCGGCGACGCTCGGGGCGGTCGGGCTTGTCGCCCTTCTCGTCCTTGTTCTTCATGATCAGCGACTGCTCGGTCTCGGCCTCGTCGCGACGCATCACCAGGTGGCGCAGGATGGCGTCGTTGAAGCGGAAGCCTTCGACGAGCTCGTTGAGCACGTCCTGGCCTGCCTCGATGTTGAGCAGCACGTAGTGGGCCTTGACCAGATTGTCGATCGGGTAGGCCAGCTGGCGGCGGCCCCAATCCTCGAGGCGGTGGATCTTGCCTTCGCCGTTCTCGATCAGCGTCTTGTAACGCTCGATCATCGCCGGCACCTGCTCGCTCTGGTCGGGATGGACCAGGAACACGATTTCGTAATGACGCATGGGTTGTCCTTTCGGGTATTCGGGCGCCCTCGCGGGCCCCGGACAGCTCCCCGGCGCCCGGGACTGGACGCGGTGGAGCAAGGTCCCCGCGCCTGAACGCCGCAGGGAGCCGCGCATTATGAAGGATCAATGGCTTGCGGGCAAGCCAGGGGCCGTGCCCGGGCCCGGCAGGCAGCCGTCGGCCCGGTCAGGCGGCCCGGTCGGCCTCGGTCGTGAAGCTCTCGCCGCAGCCGCACTCGGCCGCCGCGCGGGGGTTGGCGAACACGAACTCGTGGTTCAGGCCCTTGCGCACGAAATCGATGGTGGTGCCATCGACCATCGGCTGGCTCGCCGCGTCGACGTAGATCCGCACGCCGTCCTGCTCGCTGATGGCGTCGTCCTCGCGCGCCTCGCGCGCCAGTTCGACCTCGTAGCCCCAGCCCGAGCAGCCGGTGCGCTTCACGCCGAAACGCAGCCCGAGCGCGGCCGGATCCCCGGCGAGGAACTGGCGGACGCGGGCGAGTGCGGCGGGAGTGAGCTGGATGGCCATGTCGTGATTCTAGCGCGGGATGCCTGAAGGAGCCCTTGGCCAGGCGGCGGCACGGTAAACTGTGCGTTCCGATATCGGCCCCACTCCCCAGGATTCAAGGCATGACGGTTTCCAGCGTCGAACACGCGCTCGCGGGCAGGATTCCCGCCGGCGGCGAAGTCACGGTCCGCGGCTGGGTTCGCACCCGGCGCGATTCCAAGGCCGGGCTCAGTTTCGTCAACGTCAGCGACGGCTCGTGCTTCGCGCCAATCCAGGTGGTGGCCCCCGACACGCTGCCCAACTACGAGTCGGAAGTGAAGCGGCTGACGGCCGGCTGCGCGGTGATCGCCACCGGCACGCTGGTCGCCTCCCAGGGCCAGGGCCAGAGCTTCGAGATCCAGGCCGAGTCGATCGAGGTGGTGGGCTGGGTCGAGGACCCCGAAACCTACCCGATCCAGCCCAAGCCGCATTCGCTGGAATTCCTGCGCGAAGTGGCCCACCTGCGCCCGCGCACCAACCTGTTCGGCGCGGTCACCCGCATCCGCCATTGCCTGGCCCAGGCGGCGCACCGCTACTTCCACCACAACGGCTACTGCTGGATCAACACGCCGGTCATCACCACCTCCGACGCCGAAGGCGCCGGGCAGATGTTCCGCGTCTCTACCCTGGACCTGGCCAACCTGCCGCGCGACGCGCAGGGCCAGGTGGACTTCTCGCGCGACTTCTTCGGCAAGGAAGTGTTCCTGTCGGTGTCCGGCCAGCTCAACGTCGAGGCCTTCGCGCTGGCGATGAGCAAGGTCTACACCTTCGGCCCGACCTTCCGCGCCGAGAACAGCCACACCACGCGCCACCTCGCCGAATTCTGGATGATCGAACCGGAGATCGCCTTCGCCGACCTGGCCGAGGACGCGCGCGTGGCCGAGGAGTTCCTGAAATACCTGTTCCGCGCCGTGCTCGACGAGCGCGCCGACGACATGGCCTTCATCGCCGAGCGCGTGCAGAAGGACGCGATCACCCGGCTGGAGAAGTTCATCAATGCGCCGTTCGAGCGCATCGAGTATTCCGATGCGGTCTCGCTGCTGCAGAAGTCGGGCCAGAAGTTCGATTTCCCGGTCGAGTGGGGCCTGGACCTGCAGACCGAGCACGAGCGCTGGCTGACCGAGCAGCATGTCGGCCGGCCGGTGGTGGTGACCAACTACCCCGAGCACATCAAGGCCTTCTACATGCGCCTGAACGACGATGGCCGCACGGTAGCGGCGATGGACGTGCTGGCCCCCGGCATCGGCGAGATCATCGGCGGCAGCCAGCGCGAGGAACGCCTGGACGTGCTCGATGCGCGCATGGACCAGTTCGGGCTCGATCGCGAGCACTACGGCTGGTACCGCGACTTCCGCCGCTACGGCACCGTGCCGCATGCCGGTTTCGGCCTCGGTTTCGAGCGCCTGATCGTCTATGTCTGCGGGCTGTCGAACATCCGCGACGCCATCCCCTATCCGCGCGCACCGGGCAACGCGGAGTACTGAGATGCTGCTGTCCGAACCGGTCGTGCTGTTCGCCGCGCTGTGCTTCATCGGCGTGGCCATCGGCGGCATCACGGCCTTCGTGATCTTCTGGCCGCTGTCGCTGGTGCACTTGCGCGATCGCCATCCGGCGGTGCACGCCGACCTCGGCCCGGGCCCGTTCCTGGGCGGCAAGGCGCTGCGCTGGCTGCTGGGCGGCGCGTACCGCCAGGTGCGCGACGCGCAGTTCACCGGCCTGGCCACGCCCGCGCGCGTGGCCGGCTTCGTCATCATCGCCTCGATGGCGGCCTCCGCCATCCTCTGGCTCTGGGCCCTGCTCCTGCAATGAACGATCCCTCCCCTGCCCATGTGTTCGAACAGTGGTGGCTGGCCTCGCTGGGCCGCACCATCGTCTGGGCGCGCCTGCGCGTGCGCGAAGCCGGCACCGCCGAAGTGTTCGACAGCGACGGCAACACCCTGGTGTACGACAGCGAGGACACCGCGCGCGCCATGCTGATGGACGCGGACTACGTCGCCTTCGACGGGCTGGACGAGGGCGACGCGCTCGGGCGCGGTTTCTCCCTGTCCGAGCTGGTGCCGCCGGGTCCGGGCGACGAGGCGGCGCTGCGCCCGCGCATGGTGCAGTCGCTCGGCGCCCGGGCCTGAAGCAGGCGGCCGGCGCGCCGCCTGTCCCGCGCCCGGCGCGATGCATGCCTTAGGATCGCGCCATGTACACCCCCGCTGCCTTCATCGAGTCCGACCTGTCGCAGCTCGACGCGCTGCTGGAGGCCGATCCCTTCGTCAGCCTGGTGACCACCGGCGCGGACGGCGCCCCCTTCGCCAGCCACCTGCCGGTGCTGTACCGGCGCGAGGGCGGGCGCGTGCTCGTCGAAGGGCACTGGGCGCGACCCAATCCGCAGGCGCGCCATGGTGGGCCGGCGCTGATGATCGTCCACGGGCCGCACGCCTATGTGTCGCCGGGCTGGTATCCGGACAAGGAGCCGGCCGCGCGCGTGCCGACCTGGAACTATGCCCTCGCCCACCTGTCCGGCGCGCTGCAGACCTTCGAGGACGAAGCGGCGCTGGCCGACCTGGTCGCGCGCCAGGCCGATCGTTTCGAGCACATGGTCGGCCAGGACTGGCGCTTCGAACCCGGGCGCGAGGACCATCGCCGGCAGTTGCGCGGCATCATCGGCTTCCGCTTCGAGCCCGCGCGCATCGAGCTGAAGTTCAAGCTCAACCAGAACCATCCGCCCGCCAACCGCGTCGCCGTCGCCGCCGCCCTGTCGGCGCGGGAGGATCCGGGCAGCGTCGCGGTCGCCGCGCTGATGCGCGCGCGCATCGATTGAAGGAAGCCAGCCGATGGACCTGAACCTCTCCGGCCGCCACGCCCTGGTCTGCGGCGGATCCGCGGGCATCGGCCGCGCCGCCGCCCACGAACTCGCCCTGCTCGGTGCCGACGTCACCGTACTCGCCCGCCGCGTCGAGGCCTTGCAGGCGGTGGTCGACGCGCTGCCGCGCAGCGGCGCGCAGCGCCACGGCCTGCTGGTCGCGGACATGTCCCGGCGCGAGGCGCTGCGCCAGGCCGTGTCCGCACTGGCGCAGGCCAGGCCGGTGCACATCCTGGTCAACAACAGCGGCGGGCCGGGCGGCGGCCCGGTGCTGGACGCCGGCGAGGCAGCCTTCAGCGATGCCTTCGGGCGCCACCTGCTGGCCAGCCAGGTCCTGGTGCAGAGCCTGGTACCCGGGATGCGGACGGCCGGGTGGGGCCGTATCGTCAACGTTGTTTCGACTTCCGTCTATGAGCCGATCGCCGGCCTCGGCGTCTCCAATACCGTGCGCGGCGCGGTGGCCGGCTGGGCCAAGACGCTCTCGCGCGAACTGGCGCCCGCCGGGATCACCGTCAACAACGTGCTGCCCGGTTACACCGACACCGCCCGCATCGACCAGATCCTGCACGAACGCAGCACGGCCAGCGGCAGGCCGCGCGCCGAGGTGCTGGCGGGCATGCTGGCCGGCGTTCCGGCCGGGCGCATGGCGCGGCCGGAGGAAACCGGCGGCGTGATCGCGTTCCTGTGCTCGCCCGCGGCCGCCTACGTCACCGGCGTGAGCCTGGCGGTGGACGGGGGCCGGATGCAGTCGATCTGATGGCGTGGCGGCCACATCGCCGGAGCCGCATGCCGGCGGCAACCCCGGCGCCGCAGCGGATCGATGCGCGTGCCTGAAGGTCCCGAGATCCGGCGCGCCGCCGACCGGCTCGCCGAGGCGGTGGCGGGACGGGCCCTGGCCTCGGCCTGGTTCGCCTTCCCCGCGCTCCAGCCCTTCGGCAAGCGCCTCGCCGGGCGCCGCGTCCTGGCCATCGAGCCGCACGGGAAGGCGCTGCTGACCCGCTTCGACAACGGCTGGACGCTGTACAGCCACAACCAGCTGTACGGGGTCTGGAAGATCTGCACGGCCGGCCAGCGGCCGCCAACGGCGCGCTCCCTGCGTGTGGCCCTGGAGACGGCCGAGCACGCGATCCTGCTGTACTCGGCTTCCGACATCGCCATGTGGCGGGACGCGGACCTGGCCGCGCACCCGTTCCTGTCCAGGCTCGGTCCCGACGTGCTCGATCCCGGGCTGGATGCGCAGACGGTCCAGGCCCGCCTGCTGGCACCGGCGTTCGCGCGGCGCCGCCTGGACGGCCTGCTGCTCGACCAGGGCTTCCTCGCCGGGATGGGCAACTACCTGCGTGCCGAAGTGCTGTTCGAGGCCGGCATCGCGCCGGGCAGGCGTCCGGTCGACCTGTCGCCGGCCGGGCGCGCGGCACTCGGGGCCGCCCTGCTGGCGGTGCCGCGCCGCAGCTACCGCAGCCGCGGCATCGAACCGGCCCGCGGCATGCGCGAGGACTATCTGACCGATACGCCAGGCGGCTTCCGGTTCCAGGTGTTCGATCGCGAAGGCCTGCCCTGTCCGCGCTGCGGGGCGCCCATCGTGCGCGGCATGGCGGGCGGGCGGCGGATCTACGCGTGCCCGGGCTGCCAGCATTGAGACCAAGCCGCGGCGCTCGACGCCGCCGTCGGTGACGGCGGAGTAAGCTGCCGCGGATGAAACGCTGCCTGCACCACATCGGGGGCACGGCGCGCGAGCCGGCATCCGGACAGTGGCTGGATGTGGCCGATCCCGCCTCCGGCCGGAGCCTGGCCTCGGTCGCGGACGGCGACGCGCGCGATGTCGTCGCCGCCGTCGAGGCCGCCGCCGGCGCGGCTCCGGCGTGGGCCGCACTGCCCTGCGAGGCGCGGGCGCGCTGGCTGGAAACGCTGGCCGCGGCGCTGGAATCGCGCGCCGAGCTGTTCGCCCAGGCTGAATCGCGCGACGCCGGCAAGCCGATCGCCCTCGCCCGTGGGATCGAGATCCCACGCGCCGTGGCCAACCTGCGCTTCTTCGCGCATGCGGCCACGCAGTTTTCCAGCGAATCGCACCACGGCCAGGCCGGCCTCAACTACACCCTGCGCCTGCCGCTGGGCGTGGCCGGGACGATCTCGCCCTGGAACCTGCCGCTGTACCTGCTGACCTGGAAGATCGCTCCGGCGCTGGCGGCCGGCAACACCGTGGTCGCCAAGCCGTCCGAGCTCACGCCGCTGACCGCGACCATGTTCGCCGAACTGGCCAGCGAGATCGGCCTGCCCGCCGGCGTGCTCAACATCGTGCATGGCCGGGGACCGGCGGTCGGCGAGGCCATCGTGAACCATCCGGACGTGCGCGCGATCTCGTTCACCGGCAGCACCGCGGTCGGACGTCGCATCGCCACGCTGGCCGCGCCCCAGCTCAAGAAGGTCTCGCTGGAACTGGGCGGCAAGAACGCGACCCTGGTGTTCGCCGACAGCGACTGGCAGGACCAGCTCGATACGCTGGTGCGCTCGGCCTTCCAGAACAGCGGCCAGATCTGCCTGTGCGGCTCGCGCATCCTGGTCGAACGCGGCATCGTCCAGCAGTTCACCGAGGCCTTCGTCGCGCGCGCACGCGAGCTGCGGATCGGCGACCCGGTCGACCCGGACACGCAGCTGGGTCCGGTCGTCTCGCAGGCGCACTTCGACAAGGTCATGGCCGCGATCGCGCGCGCGCGCCAGGACGGGGGGCGCGTGCTCTGCGGCGGCGCGGCCCTGCCGCGGCCGGGCTGGTTCATCGCGCCCACCGTGATCGACGGACTGGGTCCCGGCAGCGACTGCAACCGCCAGGAGATCTTCGGGCCGGTCGTCAGCCTGCAGCCTTTCGACGACGAGGACGCTGCGCTGCGCCTGGCCAACGACTCCGACTACGGGCTGGCGGCCTCGGTCTGGACGCGCGACCTGGACCGCGCGCACCGCCTGGCCGCGCGCCTGCGCGTGGGCATCGTCTGGATCAACAGCTGGATGCTGCGCGACCTGCGCACCCCCTTCGGCGGCAGCGGCCAGTCGGGCCTGGGGCGCGAGGGCGGGCTCGAGGCCATGCGTTTCTTCACCGAGCCGCGGAACGTCGGCATCGCTTTGCGATAATGCATCCAACACCGCCACCGGACCCGCGATGAGCCGACTCGACGAACTGCTGAACAAGAACGAAGCCTGGGCCGCGCGCATCGAGGCGGAGGATCCCACCTTCTTCCAGCGCCTGTCCGGCATCCAGACGCCGAAGTTCCTCTGGATCGGCTGTTCGGACTCGCGCGTGCCGGCCAACCAGATCGTCGACATGGCGCCGGGCGAGGTCTTCGTCCATCGCAACATCGCCAACGTGGTCGTGCACACCGATCTCAACTGCCTGTCGGTGATCCAGTTCGCGGTCGACGTGCTGAAGGTCGAGCACATCCTCGTGGTCGGCCACTACGGCTGCGGCGGCGTGCTGGCCGCGCTCGACGGCCAGCGCGTGGGCCTGGCCGACAACTGGATCCGGCATGTCAAGGACGTCGCCAGGCGCCATGAGGTGCTGCTGGCCGAAATCGACGACCACGGCCTGCGCCATGACCGGCTGTGCGAGCTGAACGTGCTCCAGCAGGTCGCCAACGTCTGCGAAACGACCATCGTGCGCGACGCCTGGGCCAGCGGCCAGTCGCTGCACGTCTACGGCTGGGTCTACACCCTGCGCGACGGCCGCGTACACGACCTGGGCCTGGACATCGGCAGCGAACAGGCCCTGGCCGAGCAGTACGCGCCGGCGCTGGCCCGGATCGGCGCCGACCGGGAAGACCGCTGATGGACGCGGCCGGCATCCGCGCGGACGCGGCGCCGGCCCCGGTGGGACGCTATCCGCACGCGCGCCGCGTCGTCGCGGCAGACGGGTCCTGCCTGCTGTTCCTGTCCGGCATCGGTCCGCGCGACCCGGCCACCGATGCCGTGCCGGGCAACGTGTACGACGGCGGCCGCCTGGTCGCGCACGACATCGTGGCGCAGGCGCGCGCGGTGTTCGCCAACGTGCGCGCCGTGCTCGAAGCCAGCGGCGCGGGCTGGGAGGACCTGGTCGACGTGACCGTCTACCTCACCGACATGGCCGGCGATTTCGCCGACTACAACGCGGTCTGGGCCGAGCATTTCCCGGACCCGTCCACGGCGCCCTGCCGCACCACCCTGGGCGTCGACGCCCTGCCAACGCCCATCGCCATCGAACTCAAATGCATCGCCGCCCTGGCGCCGGGCACGGGGCGCGACCACCCGCGAGGAGACGCCGCATGATCCCGCCCCCGATGAACTTCCAGCGCTGGATCGAGGACAACCGGCACCTGCTCAGGCCGCCGGTGGGCAACAAGTGCATCTACGACGGCGACTTCATCGTGATGGTCGTGGGCGGCCCCAACGCGCGCACCGACTACCACTGGGAAGAGGGTCCGGAGTGGTTCTACCAGCTCGAGGGCGAGATGGTCCTGCGCATCCAGGAGGACGGCGCGGTCCGGGATATCCCGATCCGCGCCGGCGAGACCTTCCTGCTGCCGCCGCGCGTGCCGCATTCGCCGCAGCGGGCGGAAGGCTCGGTCGGCCTGGTGATCGAGCGCAGGCGCCTGCCGCACGAAGACGACGGGCTGCTGTGGTTCTGCGAGCATTGCAATGCCAAGGTCTACGAGGAGTACTTCCACCTCGACGACATCGAGCAGGATTTCTTCCGCGTGTTCGAGACCTTCTACCGCAGCGACGAGCTGCGCACCTGCAAGGCCTGCGGGCTTCTCAACCCCCGCCCCTCCCGCTACGAGCTGCAGGCCGACTCCCAGGCCGACATCACCTGAGGCCGGCGCTGCGCACATGCGCGGCCTCCACGTATTTGATCCGCATCAATGCCCGCGGCGCGGGCCTGCGCGAAAGTTGTCCCCGCACCGACACCAACAGGGGACATCCGTGGCACTGATCTGGCAGGACAGCCTCAACACCGGCATCGACATCATCGACAGCCAGCACCAGCGCATCGTCGAGATGATCAACAACCTGCAGGTCGCCCAGAACGCGGGGTCGCGCGCGGCCACCGCCGAGGTCATCGACGAGATGGTCGACTACACCCTCTCCCACTTCGCCTTCGAGGAGGAGTTGATGGAGGAGGCGGGCTATCCGTTCTGCGCCGCCCACAAGCGCGTGCACGAGGTGTTCGCGCGCCGCGTCAGCGAACTGCGCATGCGTTTCCAGGCCGGCGAGGACGTGGTCGACGAGCTGCGCAACATGCTGTCGCGCTGGCTGTTCAACCATATCCGCAGCGACGACAAGGCCTACGCCGAGCAGGTCAAGCAGCACCTGAACCTGTTCGTGCGCGAGCACCAGCAGGGCGGCTGGATCAGGCGCACGGTGCAGCGCCTGTTCCACTGATCCCGGCGGGCCCGGCGCCCCCGGCAGGCCGGGGCCGGCCGCGGGCGCATTGCCCGTCCGGCCCGGGATCCGGCGCTCATGCGCGCCGGACCCGCCTGCGCCTACAATCGGGCGATGCTCAGGATCGACACCCACGCCCATTACCTGCCGCGTGACTGGCCCGACCTCGCGCGCAAGTACGGCGAATCGCGCTTCCCGGTGATCCACCACACCGGCGACGGCCGCCACCGGATCTACAAGGACGGCAGATTCTTCCGCGAGATCTGGTCGCGGACCTGGGACCCGCAGGAGCGCATCGACGACTACGCCCGCTTCAATGTGCAGGTGCAGGTGGTCAGCACCGTACCGGTGATGTTCTGCTACTGGGCGCGGCCGCAGCATGCGCTGGAACTGCACCAGGCGCTCAACGACCACATGGCGGCGACGTGCCGCGACTACCCGCGCCACTACGCCGGCCTTGGCACCGTGCCCCTGCAGTCGCCCCGCCTGGCGGTGCAGGAACTGGAGCGCTGCGTCGACCAGCTGGGGCTGCAGGGCGTGCAGATCGGCTCGCACGTGCAGTTGCCCGACGGCCAGCACTGGAACCTCGACGCCCCCGAGCTGTTCCCCTTCTTCGAGGCCGCCGCCGACCTGGGCGCGGCGGTGCTGGTGCACCCCTGGGACATGATGGGCAGCGACACCATGCCCAAGTACTGGCTGCCCTGGCTGGTGGGCATGCCGGCCGAACAGTCGCGCGCGGCCTGCTGCCTGGTGTTCGGCGGAGTGCTGGAACGGCTGCCGAAGCTCAAGGTGTGCATGGCGCACGGCGGCGGCAGCTTTCCCTACACCATCGGTCGCATCGAGCACGGCTTCAACATGCGGCCCGACCTGGTCGCCACCGACAATCCGCACAACCCGCGCCAGTACCTCCAGAGGCTGTACTTCGACTCCTGGGTCGCCGACCCGGCAGCGCTGCGCTACCTGCTCGATACCTGCGGCGTCGAGCGCGTGATGCTGGGCACCGACTACCCGTTCCCGCTCGGCGAGCAGGAGCCGGGCGCCGTGATCGCGCAGGTGGCGCTGGACGAACCGCAGCAGGCGCGGCTCTACCACGGCACCGCCCTGGAATGGCTGGGCCTGCCGGCATCGCGCTTCGCATGAAACCGGCGACGCCGCGCGGTGTCCGCCCCTGTCCTTGCCCCCGCGCCACGGCCGCTGCCGCCGCGCCCCATGAATTCCCGGTGTTTGCCGCGGGAATGAAGCCCGGACCTTGCCGATGACCGACCTGTACACCTGCGACCATGCCCGCCAGCGCGACGACGCGGACCCGCTGCGCGGCTTTCGCGAGGCATTCTTCCTGCCGCGCCATGGCGATGCCGAGCAGGCCTACTTCTGCGGCAACTCGCTGGGACTGCAGCCGCGCGGCGTGCGCGCGCACGTCCAGCAGGTGCTCGACAAATGGGCCAGTGAAGCGGTGGAAGGGCATTTCACCGGCCAGGCGCAGTGGCTCGACTACCACGCCCTGGTGCGCGATCCGCTGGCCGCACTGGTGGGCGCCCTGCCCCATGAAGTGGTCGCGATGAACTCGCTCACCGCCAACCTGCACCTGATGATGGTGAGCTTCTACCGCCCGACCACCGAGCGCACGGCGATCCTGGTCGAGGCCGGCAGCTTTCCTTCCGACCGCTACGCGGTGGAATCGCAGCTGAAATACCACGGCCTGTCGCCCCAGCACAGTCTGATCGAGGTCGAGCCTGACAACGCCGACGGCACGATGTCGATGGCCGCGATCGAGCGCGCCATCCGCGCCCATGGCCCGCGCCTGGCGCTGGTGCTGTGGCCCGGCATCCAGTACCGCACGGGCCAGGCCTTCGATATCGCCGCGATCGCGCGCATCGCCCACGAGGTCGGCGCGCTGGCCGGTTTCGACCTCGCCCACGCCGTGGGCAACCTGGCCCTGCAACTGCACGACAGCGGCGCGGATTTCGCGGTCTGGTGCCACTACAAGTACCTCAACGCGGGGCCTGGCGCTGTCGCGGGCTGCTTCGTGCACGAGCGGCACGCGCACACCACGCGCCCGCGCTTCGCCGGCTGGTGGGGCCACGAGCAGGCCACGCGCTTCCGCATGGGTCCGCAGTTCGTGCCGACCCCCGGCGCCGAGGGCTGGCAGCTGAGCAACCCGCCGATCCTGGGACTGGCGCCGCTGCGCGCGTCGCTGGAACTGTTCGCCCGCGCCGGCATGCCGGCCCTGCGCGCGAAGGCCGAGCGCCTCACCGGCTATCTCGAGGCGCTGATCGACGAACGCCTGGGCGACGTGCTGCAGATCGTGACGCCGCGCGATCCCGCGCAGCGCGGTTGCCAGCTGTCCCTGCGCGTGGCGGGCGGACGCGACCGTGGCCGCGCACTGTTCGAATTCCTGTGCGGCCAGGGCATCCTCGGGGACTGGCGCGAGCCGGACGTGATCCGCATCTCACCGGTCCCGCTCTACAACAGCCATGGCGACGTCCTGCGGTTCGCCCGGGCGGTGGAGGCCTGGAAGGCGTCCTGATCCGCATCGCGGCCGGTCGGCACGGCGCCGTGCGGGCCGCGGCGCGCTTTACGCCCGCCTCTCCGGTCAACGACACTGGCGCTCCCCGCGACACCTGCCGACAGGACCCGCGCCCCCGACAAGGGCACCCAGCCATGAGCGCGCCCCACGACGCCCGCCCCATCAGCATCATCGGCGCCGGACTGGCGGGCACCCTGCTGGCCACCCTGCTCGCCCAGCGTGGCTGGCGCGTGGAGGTGTTCGAGCGCCGCGGCGATCCGCGCCGGCACGGCTATGCCGGGGGCCGCTCGATCAACCTGGCGCTCGCCGAGCGCGGCCTGCATGCGCTCAGGCAGGCCGGCGCGGATCCGGGCGTGATGCGCCAGGCGGTGATGATGCGTGGCCGCATGGTGCATCCGCTGGTGGGCGCGCCGGAACTGCAGCGTTACGGCCGCGACGACAGCGAGGTGATCTGGTCGATCAGCCGGGCCGAACTCAACATCGTGCTGATCGAGGCCGCCGAGGCCGCTGGCGCGGTGCTGCACTTCGACCGCCGTCTCGAGTCGGTGGATTTCGATGCCCGCACGATGCGCGTGTGCGGCGATGGCTACGACCAGACGCGTCCGTTCCACACCCTGGTCGGCGCCGACGGCGCCGGCTCCGCGCTGCGCACGCAGATGTCACGCCATGGCGACCTCGGCGAGCGCATCGAGTGGCTGGACCACGGCTACAAGGAACTCGAGATCCCGCCCGGCCAGGGCGGTGGCTTCCGCATCGAGGCCAACGCCCTGCACATCTGGCCGCGCGGCCATTACATGTGCATCGCCCTGCCCAACGACGAGCGCACCTTCACCGTCACCCTGTTCATGCCCCACGCCGGCTCGCATCCGAGCTTCGAGACCGTGCCCGATGGCGATGCGGCACGCGAGCTGTTCGAGCAGCAGTTCGCCGATGCGGTACCGCTGATCCCGATGCTGGAGCAGGACTACGACCGCAACCCGGTCGGCACCCTGGGCACGCTCTACCTCGACCGCTGGCACCTGGACGAGCGCGCGGTGCTGCTGGGCGACGCCGCGCACGCGATGGTGCCCTTCCACGGCCAGGGCATGAACTGCGCTTTCGAAGATTGCGTCGCGCTTGCCGACCATCTGCAGTCGGCGCCAGACATCGCCAGCGCCTATGCCGCCTTCGCCGCGCAGCGCATGCCCGATGCCGCCGCGATCCAGCACATGGCGCTGGAGAATTACCTGGAGATGCGCGACCGGGTGGACAACCACGACTACCGCCTGCAGCGCGCGCTCGAACTACAGCTGCAGGAGCGCCATCCCGGGCGGTTCATCCCGCACTACACCATGGTCAGCTTCATGCGCATTCCCTATTCGCTGGCGCTCTCGCGCAGCGAGATCCAGCGCGCGATCCTGGTCCGGGCCACCGCGGGGCTCGACCGCCTGGACCAGGTCGACCTGGCCGCCGTGGATGCCGACGTGCTGGCGCGGCTGCCGCCGCTGGCCGACACGCCGTAATACCCGGACGCCAGCGGCGCGCGTCTACTTGGTCCGCCTGGCGGTGAAGGCGGCGAAGATCGCCAGTGTCTCGGGACTGACGTGGTGCTCGATCCCCTCGGCATCGCGGCGCGCGATGTCGGCCGGGACCCCCAATGCGAGCAGGAACTCCTCGACCGCCTGGTGGCGCTTGCGGCTGGCCACCGCCAGCGCCTCGCCCGCCTCGGTCAGGAATACGCCGCGATAGCGGCGCTGGACGGCGTAACCCTCGCGCACCAGGCGCTTGAGCATCCGCGCGACCGTCGGCTGGGCGACGCCCAGGCGCTCGGCGATGTCGACCTGGCGCGCTTCTCCCTCGTGGGCCAGCAGGTCGGAGATCAGTTCGACGTAATCCTCGATCAGCTCCAGCCGATGCGCTTTGCGCACCTGGCGGAAGCTCTCGACCTGCACCTGCGCATCCATCAGTTGCGCGGCATCGGCAGGTGCGGCTTTGCGGGACATCCGGATCCGACAGGCGGCGATGGTACGCGCGGGAGGCCATTGTCCCCAATCGCGTCGGCAAAGCGAAATCGGGCGAAAAGAAGCTGTCTACTATGAAATATAGTATTTGCTATATTTCGTATCCGCCGCCCCGTCGAAGGAACCATGCCCGCCACGCAGACCCGCGCCCGCGCGCCTTTGCGCCACCTCATCTCCTGCTGCCTGCTCGTACCCTGCGCGCCCGGATCCGCCGCGCCGCCGACCGTGACCGAACTCGACGCAGTCGAGGTCACGGTCCGCACCGCCACGCGCAGCGGGCACCTGCTCGTGGACGTCCCGATCCGTACCGAGGTGCTGGGCCGCCAGGACATCGCCCTGCGCGCCGCCACCGATTTTTCGCGGGCCGCCGAGCTGATCAACGGCCTGCGCGTGGAGAGCAACTGCCAGAGCTGCAACACCTCGGAGGTGCAGTTGCTGGGCCTGGGCGGTGCCTACAACCAGTTGCTGTTCGACGGCGTGCCGCTGCTGTCCACCCTCGGTGGCGTCTATGGCCTGGAGCAGATCCCGGCCGCGTTCATCGATCGCGTCGAGGTGGTCAAGGGCGGCGGTTCATCACTGTACGGGCCGGGCGCGGTCGCCGGCGTGGTCAACCTGATCCCGCAGCAGCCCACGCGCAATGGCGGTTTCGTGCAGGCCGCCACCGACTTCCAGAAGGGCACTCCGGCGCGCAGCGTCGATGGCCGTTTCGACCTCGTGCGGGCCGACGGCCTGGGCAGCGTTTCGATGGTCGGGCAGTGGTCGGCCACGGACCCGATCGACTTCAATGGCGATGGCTACAGCGAACTCGTGCGCAGGGCGCAGCGCGTGGCCGGTGCCCAGGGCTGGTACGCCCTGGGCGAGGACACCACGATCCGCGCGAACTACCTGTACACGCGCGAACAGCGCCGCGGCGGCAACCGCCTAGACCAGCGCGAGTGGCTCGCCAATATCGCCGAGGCGCTGGAGACCGACTATCACCGTGGCGGCGTGCATCTCGATCATGTGACCGGCGAGGCCAGCGATTTCAGCATCGGCTGGTCCTTCGCCTCGATCCGGCGCGGGAGTTTCTATGGCGGCCTGGGCGAGGTGGTCATCGATCCCTCCGCGCCCGCCTACGATCCGCGCGAACTCGATCCCGCGGTGCCGGGCAGCGCCGCGGCCGCCGCCTTCGACCAGTACGGGTACACCGCCAATCCACTGCAGTACCTCGACGGCCAGTTCAATTTTCAGCACGGCGCGCACGCCCTGGCCTTCGGCCTGCAGTACCGGCACGAATCGGTACGCGACGACCGGCGCAACGCGCGGGGCGAGACGTTGCAGCGCGGCGACCGCGACACGGTCAGCAACCTCGGCCTCTTCATCCAGGACGAGTGGACGGTCGACGATGCACTCGACCTGGTGCTCGGCCTGCGCGCCGATCGCCATTCCAGCCTCGACCGTGCGGTCTTCTCGCCGCGCCTGGCGCTGGCATGGCAGGCCAGCCCGGCGCTCAAGCTGCGCGCCGGCGTGTCGACCGGCTTCCGCGCGCCGGAGGTGTTCAGCGAGGACCTGCACGTCGCGACCCTGGGCGCCGAGCCGGTGCGCATCCGCAACGGCGACGGCCTGGTCGAGGAACGCGCCACCACCACGATGCTCGGCATCGACTGGCGGCCGGGCGGGGCCGCCTTCAGCTGGGACGCCACCCTGTCGCTGGCCGATCTGCGCCATACCTTCGTGCTGGGCGGCATCCACGAGGACGGGCCGGGCCTGTACCAGGTGCGCACCAACGCCAGCGGCTCGCGCGTGGCCGGCTTCGAGAGCAATGTGAACTGGCAGCCCGACGACACGCTGAAGCTGGCCGCGGGCGCGGCCTGGTACCGCGCCCGATATGACGAAATGCAGCCGGTGTTCGACGATGCCGAACAGGGAGGAGCGGTGCTGGCCACGCGCGACTATCTCAAGACCCCCCGCTGGAGCGCGCAGGCGCAGCTCACCTGGTCGCCCTCCCCGCGCTTGGATGCCTATGCGGGCCTCAAGTACACCGGGTCGATGCGGGTACTGAACAACAACACGGCCAGCATCAACGAGACCGGCGATTTCTGGGTCCTGGATGCCGGCGGCACCTGGCATCTTGGCGGCGCCGCGCGCCACTGGGACCTCGCGCTGGGCGTGCGCAACCTGCTCGACCAGCGCCAGCAGGACCTCGAGGCCGGCGCCGGCCGCGACAGCGACTACGTCTACGGGCCGCGCTTTGCCCGCTCCGTCTACGCCAATGCGCGCTTCAGTTTCTGACCGGTGGCGCCGGCGCGTGATGCGCTGGCTGCCCGCGCTGATGCTGTCGGCGTGCCTGTCCTCGGCATCCGGCCAGGAGCGCCCTGCGGAGCCGCGGCTGCGCGACACGATCTCCGGCGCGCTCGTGCGACCGGACGGCGCTGCCCTGCGACCCTTTCGCTGGGAACGCGAACCGGACGTCATCGCCCTCTACTTCGGCGCCAGCTGGTGCGCACCCTGCCATGCGTTCCAGCCGGTCCTGCGCGAAGTCCGCGCCGCCCTGCTCGAAGCCGGGGCCAGCACGGAAGTCGTCTTCGTCGGGCTCGACGCGTCGGCAAGCCAGACGCGCCGGTACATGCGCCAGCAACGCATGCCCTGGCCGGCGATCGACCCCCGCCGCCTGCGCACCCTGGCCGACATCCGGGCGCTGGGCGGCCCCGCCCCACCCAGCCTCGTACTCATCGGCCGCGACGGCCGGGTGCTGGCCAGCGCCTGGGAAGGGCGCCGTTACCTGGGGCTGCAACCCGTCCTCGAGCGATGGCGCCAGGCGGTCGCCCCGGCGCATCAGCCGCCGCCCCCTGCCGGGCACGTCCGCGACGCCGGGGCCATCGGCGAGCCCATTGGGCTGTGAGGCGCGAGGCGGTGCCCCGTTCCGCGGGCGCACCTACAATGGCCGCATGCCCGCATCTTTCCTGTTCTACGACCTCGAGACCTTCGGCGCCGATCCGCGCCGCACGCGCATCGCCCAGTTCGCCGCGATCCGCACCGACGAGGCGCTCAACGAGATCGACGAACCGATCGACTTCCTGGTCAAACCCGCCGACGACCTGCTGCCCTCGCCCGACGCGACCCTGGTGACCGGGCTGCCACCACAGCGGGCGCTGGCCGAGGGCGTGCCCGAGGCCGAGGCGTTCGCGCGGATCTTCGAGGAGATGTCGCGCCCCCAGACCTGCACCCTGGGCTACAACTCGCTGCGCTTCGACGACGAGTTCGTGCGCTACGGGCTGTACCGCAACTTCTACGACCCCTATGAGCGCGAGTGGCGCGGCGGCAATTGCCGCTGGGACCTGCTCGACGTGCTGCGGCTGATGCATGCGCTGCGTCCGGACGGCCTGCACTGGCCGCAGCGCGACGACGGCAAGGGCACCTCGTTCAAGCTCGAGCATCTGGCGGCGGCGAATGGGGTGCGCGTGGGCGATGCGCACGAAGCGCTGTCGGACGTGCGCGCGCTGATCGGCCTGGCGCGGCGCTTCCGGCAGGCGCAGCCGCGGCTGTGGGACTACGCCCTGCGCCTGCGCGACAAGCGCTACGTGGCCACCCTGCTCGACACCGTGGCGATGGCGCCGGTCCTGCACGTCTCGCAGCGCTACCCGGCCTCGCGGCTGTGCGCGGCGGCGGTCGTGCCGGTCACCCGCCATCCGCGCATCGACAGCCGCGTGATCGTGTTCGACCTCGATGCCGACCCCGAAAGTCTGCTGGAGCTGGACGCCGAGACCATCGCCGCGCGCCTGTACCTGCGCGCCGACCAGCTGCCCGAGGGCCAGGCGCGCATCCCGCTCAAGGAAGTGCACCTCAACCGCTGCCCGGCGATCGTGCGCTGGGACCATCTGCGCGGCGAGGATTTCGCCCGCCTGGGCGTCGACCCGCAACTGGCCCAGGCGCGGGCCGCGCGCCTGCGAGAGGCCGGGCCCGAGCTGGCCGAGAAGCTGCGCCGGGTGTACGCGCAGGAACGCGAGCCGGTGGCCAACGACGCCGACGCCGCGCTGTACGACGGCTTCCTGCAGGATGGCGACAAGCGCCTGTTCGCCGAGGTGCGCGCCACGCCGCCCGAACAGCTGGGCCTGCGCGCCTTCGGCTTCCGCGATCCGCGCATGCCCGAACTCCTGTTCCGCTACCGCGCGCGCAACTGGCCCTGGACCCTGGATGCCGCCGAGCGCCAGCGCTGGAACGATTTCCGGCGCCGGCGCCTGGACGACGCCAGCGGCCAGGCCGAACTCGGATTCACCTCCTATTTCGCGCGCATCGGCACACTGCGTGCCGAGCACGCGGACGACGCGTCGCGCCTGTCCCTGCTCGACCAGCTCGATGACTGGGGACGACAACTCCACGCATCCCTGGCATGAGCACCTATTTCACCGACAAGTCCCTGAAGTTCCTGCGCGCGCTTGCGCGCCACAACGAACGCGCCTGGTTCCTGGCGCACAAGCAGGATTACGAAGACCACGTGCGCGAGCCGTTCCAGCGGCTGCTGGACGACCTGCAGGCGCCGTTGGCGGAAGTGAGCCTGCACTTCCGCGCCGACTCCAGGAAAGTCGGTGGTTCGCTGTTCCGCATCCAGCGCGACACGCGCTTCGCTTCGGACAAGGCACCGTACAAGTCCTGGCAGGGCGCGCGCCTGTTCCACGAGCGCAGCCGGGAAGTGCCGGCGCCTTCGTTCTACCTGCACCTGCAGCCGGGCGCCAGCTTCTTTGGGGGCGGCATCTGGCATCCCGACACGCCGGTGCAGCGCCGCATCCGCCAGTTCATCTTCGACAATCCCGGCGGCTGGAAGGCCGCCGCGCACGCCCCCGCGTTCCGCCGCCGCTTCGACCTCGACAGCGAGGAGATGCTGGTGCGTCCGCCGCGCGGATTCCCGCCCGAGTTCGAGTTCATCGACGACCTGCGCCATCGCAACTTCGTGGCCTGGCGCGGCCTCGACGACAGCGCGATGCTGGGCCCGCGCCTGCTCGGCACCCTGCACAAGGACCTGCACGCGATGGCGCCGTTCATGGACTATCTGTGCGCTTCGCTGGACCTGGAGTTCTGATGCGCAGGTGGCTCATCCTCGCCGGCGTGCTGCTCGCCGCCGTACTGGCCTTCGGGGCGGCCGGTCCCTGGCTGGCCATGCACGCCATCGGCAAGGCGGTGCGCGAGGAGAACGCGGCCGCGCTCGCGCGCCATGTCGATTTCCCGCCACTGCGCGCCAGCCTGAAGGCGCAGACGGGCGACCGGCTGGCGCGCAGCGTCGGCATCGAGGCGCAGTCGGGATGGCTGGGCGCGCTGGGCATGACCGTGGCCACCGAACTGGCCGGCGGCGCGGTCGACCTGATGGTCACTCCATACGGGCTGGGCGCGCTGATGGAAGGTCGCAAGGTCTGGAATCGCGCCACCGGCCTGCCGCCGCCCCGGACCGAGGAAGGCGCGCGCGCCCGCCCGGACCCATGGCGCAATGCCGAGCGCCGTTACGAGTCCGCCTCGCGCTTTACCGCCACCGTCCACACGGACGATGGGCGGCCGGTGGTGTTCGTGCTCACCCGCCAGGGCCTGCGCTGGCGGTTGTCGGACATCCGGCTGCCGCCGGGCTGACCGCGGCAGGCGCAGGGCGTCGCGCGCAACCGCGTCAGCCCCCCACCTCCAGCGAAACGATCCGCTCGCCGGCCAGCCTGAAGCGATAGCGCAGTTCGGCCGGGCTGCCGGGGAAATCGCCGCTCACCCGGGCCCTGACCGGATAGCTGTCGTCCTCCCGGGCGATGCCGAGCGGTTCGG
>Ga0233372_1000097_pt1 | contig 39246 bp, 73 predicted proteins | sample ElkDunMinimDraft_4_FD_191538 | JGI IMG/M metagenome (GOLD analysis project Ga0233372, IMG submission 191538) | Fecal eukaryotic communites from dung pellets of Tule Elk in California, USA - Elk Dung D8 | ecosystem: Host-associated > Mammals > Digestive system > Large intestine > Fecal | place... | reverse complement strand
AACATGACACTTCAAATTATAGACTATCATGGAATAAAACCATTATATACATACAGAAGTCTTAATAATGGAATACATATTATATTGCCAAATGTGGAAGATGCTAAAAAACTTAAATTCGACATTATTAATGGAGATTTAAGCGGAAAAAGCAGAAGAGTACAAATGAATGCAAAGGTGGGACTCGAAATTGATAAACCAGTACTTTTATATGCACACCTAAAACCACAAGGATATGCAAAACAACACGCTAGATTTAATAAATGGACAAAACAAAACTAATAAAAAATGATTAATGTAAATACAACAGATAAAACATTTAAACCAACTGTGGAATGGATGGAACAAAAATACCTAGAAATGAATGACTTATTATTCAACGGTAAATTAGGACCATGTAATTTTGCAATATTCACTAGCGGAAAAGGTTCACAAGGAAGCGTTTTGGGGTGGTTCAAAATAACAGGGAAAAATATAAAAGTTAACAGATATAATGGAAGAATATTTAAAAATACATCCCATAGCAACATTTTTGTCGATGAACATAACTTCTATTCAATATGTCAACCACAAATCGAACTAAACGGAAACTATACTGGAACAGAACTATCATTCCTTACAACACTAGTGCATGAAATGTGCCACTACTACACATATAGAAAAGGATTTTCACCAAAACAAGGACACGGACCAGAATTCAAATCAATCGCTAGCTATGTTACAGCTAATGCAAATGGTATGTTTACAATACAAAGACTAGCATCAGCAGAACAAATGGAAGGATTCGTACTAAGCGATGAAATGAAAGAAAAAAAAGAAAAAAGACTAAATAATAAAAAATCTAAATTAAATGCTTTAATATCATTCAAAAAAAGTGGACAAATTAGATTAACAACAACATCTAAAGAATCATTAATACAAACAATAATTAATTCACACAAAGATAGAGATAATAAAAAAGTAATACAAACAAACGACATAAACTTTATCGAATATATCTTTAAACTAGGATATAATAGAAACTTCTCAACATGGAGATATTGGGACATAACGGATAAAAACGATATTTTAACACAACTCAACAAATCAATGAAACAAGAATATATTAATCCAAATATGGACGAAACAAAATACAATACAAAAAATATCATAAATGAAGTATTAAAAGAGTTCATTAAAACAAATACAAATAATAATGATGATTCAATAGATATTAACCCTAATATGAATCTAGGATTAGAATCACCTTTAGAAATATAATGAAAAAAATATATGAAAAAACAAATTATTAAACTCACAGAACATGATTTGCATAATATAATAAAATCTTGCATTAATGAGGTATCTATATCATACGAAAAAAAGAAAATCATTAATAAAATACATAAAGTGACACAACCATTAACATCAAAATTCTATTCAGATTCAAATTGGGAAGGAGTAAATAATCTATGCCAAACAATAAATAATTTCATACAAAATAATGGAGAACTTAACGTTTGGGTAGATAACGGTGGATATTGGAAACAAATGGGAGAATTCCCAAATTATAAAGAATATAAAATGCAAATTCTAATGAATAATGGAATAGAAATTAATGGAAGTATTAAATGCCACGCAGCAGGAACTATAGAAGATACTTTCCAAAAATATGATATAACAATCAATATGTGGTAAAAATATATTATAAATGAAACAAATTATCTTAAATGAAACACAATTCCAAACATTAATAGAACAAAATTTATTAATAGAATCAATATTCGAGGTAAATTCATTAGAAGAATTTAAACAAGAATTAAAAAATAAGTTAAAATATCTAATAATGGCTGGAATATCAACAACAACAATCATAACAATGATTAATTCATTCTGCAATAACCATAATATGAAAGAAAATACAAAACAAGAAGTAATGACAATGGTGGATAAATATATGGAAAAACAAGGACTAATTAAAGGTGATTGGATGTTGGCTGACACAAAAACAATAGCAACAGTGTATAACGCTGTGCCAGAACAATGCAACGGAGATTGTACACATACAGCAAGCATGTTTAAACTAAATCTTAATGATGTACTATCACATAGAATAATCGCTATGGAAAGAACTTTTATGAAAAAACTAAACCTTAAATATGGAGACGTTGTGTATATACAAGGAACTAATAAATATGACGGAGTTTGGCAAATACAAGACACAATGAACAAAAGATTCGCTGGACAACATAAAATAGACATATTAGTACCAAATAATATAAAATACGGAGCATGGGACAATGTAAAACTATATGTGCTAAAAGATAAATCTTTGACACAACAATATCGCTCAAATATGAGCAAACCACTAAATAAACAAATGATGGCAAACATATAAAAAAAAGAGTAGATTTTTTCTACTCTTTTTTTATATTCCTAATATACTACTTATATTCCTAATACCATTCTTATTAGCTGAATGAACAAAACAACGAGGTAATGACAAATTGTTTTCATTACAATATTTAACCAACCATGTTGCACAATCACTACCATTGGAAAAATCACCAACATAACCCTTGGGACGTAAATCATGGTCAAAAGAAATAAACTCAGGCAAACCATTCTTAATTATATAAGACTTAAATTCATCAATATTTTTAACCCAAATAAATTTAACATTATATCGATTGAAAATATTATTACTGTAATAATCATTGTTGCGAACCCAAGCACCACTAGTTAAACGCTCCTTTGAAAAATATTTGTTGGGGTCACGTATATCATCTAACCATAATATGGTTAAACTAGGCAAATTATCATCATTTAAACTAAATAGTATTTTTTTTAATTGATTCTCATTTATTCTAATCTTTAATGACATAATAAATACGTTTATATATAAATATATGAAAAATTTTTCCTGGAATTTTTTTAAACCACTAATAAAAAAATAAAAAAGACCATATATGCCTAAATAATAAAAAAAAAAATACTATAGGTGATTTATATGAAATTTTTCTGGAAAATTTTTTATGCAAAACCGTTCGCCCAAAATCGACCCAAAATAGGGGGTATATAGGGTGGGGTTACGTAGGGAGGTCCCCCATAGGAGGTCCTATGTTTCACGTGGAACAATGTTAAAAAATATTAAATAATATTAAACACAATTAACATTTAATATTATTGTGTTTAATTTTAGTTTTAACGCACTTTAATTTGTTTTATGGTGTCTGCATCCACTTTTATATTATATGCTCTTAAAACGGCTAAAAACAAGTCACAAAGCGGTTATATTATATTGATAATAATGTAACATATTATATAATATATGTATAATAAAAATAATTTAAAAAAAGTTGCTAAAATATTTGGAACTTTCAAAAAAATGTCGTACCTTTGTGGTGCGTTAAGAAAGCAAGTAAAAAAATAGATAGAAAAAAAATAAAAAAAAGTTGAGAAATATTTGCAGGTTTCAAAAAATTGTCGTACCTTTGCATCGGAGTTAAGAAATAGAATACAAACTTAAAAAAAATAGATTATGACTTTTAATTCAGTAAGCGAGTTTACAAACAATGTTTCACGTGGAACATTTGGTGTCACTCTTATTGCAGTGACTGAGCCTAAGATGAACAAAAGGGGCAACCCTTATTTTGGCAGAGTGAAGAAAGCGACCTATATGAGCAATGTCGCTCTTGGTTATGACTATGAAAATGTCATCAATGCTCGTTTGGAACGCAAGGGCGAGGAAGGCAATTATAAAGCCGAAAAGCCAAAGGGAAAGAGTTGGTTGGAATACCCTTACATATTGCAGAGCGACAAGGACGAAAGTGTGAAGTATCTGCGTTGCACAATGCGTCCTAACACTGCAACAAAAACATTATACATATTGGACGGAGAGATTGTTACCGATGAAAGCACCATCCTTGCCATAAAGGAGTGGTTGCCAAATAGTCCACTCTGTGTTAAGCAGACCGAAAGCGGTCTTACTGATGGGGAGCAAGTAATCGTAAGGGATTACAAGTTGGATAACATTCTTTGCCTTACGCAAGGTGAGAAAATTTTCAATCGCATTGGGGTGTTAAGCCCTCAAACATTGAGGAAAGTGTTTGAAACCAAATAAGGTACTTAAATAAGTACATAAGGGTAACGAGAGTTGCCCTTATTTTTTTTATCATTTTACGAAATTTTAACACTTTTTATTTGGTAGTTTCAGGAAATTGTTGTACTTTTGTGGTGGGTAAAGAAAGTATCTTTTTCTTTTTAATATTTTTCTTTTTCTTATTTATATATTATTTTATATTATATTTAATTTATGATTTATATTATATTTAATATATTAAATAAAAGAAAATATATAAAAGAAAAGAAAAAAAAGTTATTAAAATATTTGCAGGTTTCAATAAATTGTTGTACCTTTGCATTAGAGTTAAGAAAGAAATTATAAAGGATATGGTATTTGATATTTATTTTGTCAATCACAAGAATATGCCTTATGGTGCGCATATCCATGCTTGTGATGAGTCTTTATTAACAAATTTGAAAAGTTTGTTAAGTGATGTTGATACAATTTCGGTTCGTGTTCACGAAAATAATTCAAGTGGTAGGATAATCTTTTCCACTGCCAATTATGAGGACACGGAGGGTTTATTGATAAACTGCAACACTTATGATAAGTTTAAGTTGTTAAATAGGATAAAAGACATTAAAGTGTAAATGTTTTTTTTGGTTTGTTAAATGAGTGCGTTGTGAAACGTGCTCTTTTTTATTTATATTATTAATATTTTTTAACATTTTTTATTTGGTCAGTTGCAGAAATTGTCGTACCTTTGTGGTGTCAAAAAATATGTTATTATCATAATTCTATTATAAATTGATTTTAAGGGCATTTAATTTGTTTTATGATCAAAGTATCATCTTTTATATTAAAGTGTCTTAAATCGTCTAAAAAGTGGCAAATTAGGCATTTTGCTTTATATGTTCATATTGTTTTATGATTATAATATTTTTTTTTTGAAAAAAAGTTGAGAAATATTTGCGGGATTAAAATAAAAGTTGTACCTTTGCATCAGAGTTAAAAAAGAGTAATAAACAAACTTAAAAAATAAGATTATGAGAAATAAAGCATTTATCCCAAGCCTTTTATTTTGGGTTGGTGTATTGACATTTATTTTCTTCAACACCAATGTATATGTTAATTTTATTGCCTTTGTGGGCGGTATGGTGGCTACCATGATGTTGTATGCCTATTTGGAAAAAAAGTGTTATTCAAAATAGGATAATAATAATAAAAAAAGAGTGGTATTTCTGCCACTCTTTTTTTTTGTCTTTAATTTCACACCACAAATGTACGACAATTTCCTGAAACTACCAAATTTTTTATGTTAAAAGTTATTTAATATTTTTTTATTGATTTTTTGTGCCAAAATACTTGCATATATCAATATAATTTCGTACCTTTGCACTATCAAACTTAAAAACATAGGAATTATGATTGCGAAGAATTTAATTAAGATGAACATTAACAAGGTGCATACTGAACATTGTTATGTTCTAAATGCGATTTGTAAGATACAAGATAAAGACCATGCAATATGGTTACAAATTAAATCTTTGCTAACTACATTGTGTGTTCCGTCAATGTACCTCAACCATTTTGTGTTAGAGTGTGTTAATACTGATAATCAAACATTTTACATTGGTTACAATGATAATGTTGTTAGTATTGGGTTGAAAATCGGCAAGATTAGTGACTCAAAAACACACAAAGTGTCATTTAACATTTCACATATAGTATTCTAATATGAAACATAACATAATTAGGACACGAACCATAATCCGCCAAGTAATACACACATACAAATATGTTGATGATAGGATTAAGTGTTTGGAGCATCGTGGTTATGAGGTAAAGAAGTGTTATGTTCCAAATTACAATGGTGTTGGAAATATGACATATATGCCAATGAAAAAGGAATATAGAATTATTATTGGCAGACCAAAAGACCATGAACCAAGACAAGTATACGCAGTAATCATTCGTTAAGGTACTTAATTAAGTATATTTGGTTATGTTAATAATAAGATTAGGTTATTGTAAACCAAACCCTGGTTGGAAAACGAAATTGCATTGTCGGTGGCACACCAACAAGGATGATGCAATAAAAGAATATAGAGGTGGCTCAATATGGATTAAGAAAAACAATAATAGATATAGGGCAATTTCTTATGAAGAATTATTGAAGTTATAAGAAAAAACACTTAAAATATTTGCATATATCAATATTTTTTCTTACCTTTGCAGTATCAAATTAAACTTAAACAGAAAGGAAAAGTAACATGAGGATTAGCAATTTAGTAAATGACAAGGGGAACCATGCGGTTAATCAATTTCTTGTTGAAATGACCGAAAAAACGTATTTCCAGAGTTACGAAACAATTATTGCCGTTAAGGATAATAACAATGGCAAGATAACATTATCCCAAGATTGGGACTATTCAAAAACTACTTCAAAGCACCTTTACATTTGGTTGCGTGATTATACAAGACATCATGTAAGTGGATGTGATGATGTGTTAGAACTCATAGAAAACGGAACTATTAAGGTTGTGGAAAAAATAAACTACGAATAATCATAATCTCATAATTTTTAAGTTAAACTCGCAACACTGCTCAAAATTATTTTTGGGTGGTGTTGTTTTTTTAACACTTTTTATTTGGAACTTTCAAAAAAATGTCATACCTTTGTGGTGTGAAATAAAAGATTATTGTATTTTGTATATAATAAAATAATTTGAAAAATAATGCTCAAAATATTTGGTAAATTCAAAAAAAAGTCTTACCTTTGCATCAGAAATCAATAACACATTAGTATAACTTAAAAACATTATGATTATGAAAGAACAATTTGATTGCCTTGTACAAAAAATGACAATACAATTTAAAAGAATTGTTACCCTTGCGTTTAATGCGCACGATGTTCCAATGATACATCGCTTGCTTTGTGTTTACAACACATATCAAGAAGAAGAAAGGGGTGGTGTGGACTACATCTTTGATTTTCTAAACAAGGAAGATTTGGTTACTTGTATTCAAGGTGGTTTGACTGCCGAAGCACTTGCAGAACTTGTTGCCAGGTACAATTGCGGAAATGGCGAGAATAACACAACAAAGTTCTTGTTTGGGTGCAACCATGAAACCCCATATTTATTCAAGTACTCTTCGTTGAAAAATACTCTTCTTGGCAATGCACATGAAATCGTTGAGTGTATGTTAAAATATCCATTTTGTTATGACAACATAATATATTGTAGTATTTTAACTGATGTTGTGGAAAGTAATTGTGAATAAAGATATGTGGCGAAGTTATTTTTGGATTTATTGGTAAAAAAAGTTATAAGCAATGAAGAGAGCGTTTTTTGTGACTGCAAATGTAACCGCAAGGGTTATGGTTGATGTCAAGGTAGGCGAAAACAACTTGGATGATTATGAAAAAATTGTTCAACAAGCAAAAAATGAATTGATAGCAAATCTAACGAATGATTATGAAAATCAAATTGAAGATGTGAGAGAAGATAAAAGCATCCCATGTAATCATGTTGTTGAAGAAATTTGTCCAATTTATTGGTAAAAAAAGTTGCTAAAATATTTGGTAGTTTCAAAAAATTGTCGTACCTTTGCAACGTGAAAATAAAAACATCCCATATATAAGCATGAAGATATTTCCACTATTGTGTTAGATAGTTTACCTATGGAAAGAAAAGTGTTTATAAAAACTAACACGAATGGGATGATTTGTACCCATAGCTCAGTTGGCAGAGCACGAAACTTTTAATTTCGGGGTCAAGGGTTCAAGTCCCTTTGGGTACACAAATATTAAAAACTATTTTATTAACTAAAAAAAATTAGAATGAGAAGTAAATTGATTTTGCTTGGGGTTATGTTTACCCTTTTGCTTGGAATGACAATGACATCATGTAATTTTGTCAAGGTTGATGCAACAGACGAGGCAGTTCTCGTCCACAAGCCAATGTTTTTTGGTAGTGGCGGTGTTGATATGAAGCCTATTTCCACTGGTTCGGAGTGGGTTTGGGCAACAACCGATGCCGTAATGTTTTCCATTGTTCCGACAAAGTACACGGAAACTTTGGATGATATTATCTCCAATGAGAATACACCTTTGGACTTTAGGACACAGATTACTATACAGATAAATGAGGGAAAGACCCCTATACTCTTAAAGAACTATGGTGCTAATTGGTATGAGAATAACATTAAGGAGCAGTACATAAATTATACAAGACATTATGTTTCCCAGTATTCTCCTTTTGATTTGACAAGTAACCGAGAAGTAACCGCACGAATTGACTCATGTGTGCTAAATGATATGATTGCTTATGTTAGCACACTATCAAAAGACAAGGAAATGCCTATTACAATTCGGTCAGTTATTACAGGACGAGCAATCCCTAATGAACAGCAGTTGAATGAAATGAATAAGACTGCCGCCCAAGTACAAGCAAAGGTAACAGAGGAAAGACGTGCTGAAAAGGAAATGGCAAGAGAAAATGCTGAACGACAAAGAGCAATCGCTGATAAGGCATATATGCGAGAAATGAACTTGACAACGGAAGAGTTTATTGCATTGCGTCAGTGGGAAATTATTGAGGGCAAGAATGGTGCTAACATTGATGTACTTGTTGGTGGTGGAACGCAAAGTATGTGGAATGTAAGGCGATAGAAATATATAACAAACAAAAAGAGTGGTAGAAATATCACTCTTTTTTGTTTTTTAACACTTTTTATTTTGTGTATTCAGGAAAATGTTGTACATTTGTGGTGTGAAAAAATCATTAATTATTTCATTGTTTTTATTATTTATTTTATATTTATATGTAAATGGGTTAAACGTATGGATATAAAGAAAGAAATTAAAAAATTTGAAACACACAAAGAACATTTCAAAAATGTTTTAATTGATGAAATGGTTTTGTTAGCACAAAGTATTTGCCGAAAATACAAAAAAGTGATTGATAGTTTTCATCTTGAAGAAGATAATATTTATTTTTGGTTTGATTATATATCGGAAGATGAATATGGTTCAATTAGAATAACAACTGCCAACAATATTGATAATTCAAATGATTGGGATTTAATAGAAGAATTTGGAATAGATGAAAACCAAGCATTTGTTCAACTTTATGGATTATATCAAAATTATGGCGACATCATAAAAGGAGAAACAATAGTACTTGAAAGAGATAATGATTTTAACGAATAAAAGAGAGGATTATTTTTGTTATCCTCTCTTTTTTTATTTGTGTCTATTATTTCACACCACAAAGATACGACAATTTCCTGAAACTACCAAAATTTTTATGTTAAAAGTTATTTTTTTAGAAAAAATCTTTCAAAACACTTGCGGGATTGAAAATAATTTCTTATCTTTGCATCATCAAACTTAAAATGTTATGGATAATAAAATAAAAGAACAATATGTGGCAAACAAGTCTGCAAAAGTAAAAGATGTGATAGTTTGTCCTATTTGTGGTTCAAAATTCGTTAAGAAACAATATTCACAAGCATTTTGTTGTGTGGAATGTAAGGATAAGTTTTGGAATAAAAAGTGTAGCAATAGACACAAAAATCCAAATTACCACCACAATTATAATATGAAACATCCTGAGAGGATTTTAAGAATAATGCCAACATTAACGGCAAGAGATAGGGATGAACAATTTGCGATGAGTGAATATCTACATGATGAGGACTTTAAGAGATATGTAGACCAAGCGCATGAAGATGATGAAAGTATGGGTTGTCATGTTGATTTAATCACTGAGTGGGAAAACTTTATGGGTATTGACTAAATTAAAAAATATATTTATTATGGTAAGTAAAATTGTATTAGGAGATAAACTAATTGAATTAGTAATGACCATATTGGGTTTATCATCCATTGGAAATGGAGAAATATATAACAATGGTGTGCTTTTGGATTGGGATAATTTTGAAAGCATAGAGATTGAACCAATACCATACGATGAAGATAATATTGATGGTGTTTTAATCTTTGGCGATGCAACAATAGAGTTTCATCTTGAAAATGAGTGTGATGCACTTAATTGGTCAGAATTTGATGAAAAAATAATTATCCAAGTGATAAAAAAATTGTCCGAAAAACTTGCATAATTCAAAAAAAAGTCTTACCTTTGTATCAAGTTAAATAAACAAACTTTTCAGTTATGGCAACATTTAAATGTATGTATTGTGGCAAAGAGTTCCCATGTGAACAAGGATATTATAATTATCCAAATGCCACACTTTGCGTTCATTGCAATGATACAATTTTCAGTGGTCAAAAGAATATGTCAGTAATGGAAAAAGTGAGGTTTGCCCAAAAAGCAGTTGCTGATAAAAAAATTGCTCAAAAATTTGCATAATTCAAAAAATTGTTATACCTTTGCAATAGAAATCAAAACATAAGTCAAACTTAAATTAAATAAGGTTATGTCAAAAACTATTTGTCCTATTTGTGGTTGGGAAGTTGATGGTAATTACAACTATGATACTTCAAACACGGATTTTGAGTGTGAGGAATGTGGTCACACCTTTACACACAATGACATTAAACATTGTGATGAATGTGGAAAGGAAATTAACCCACATACTGATGATGTGCAACATGTAAATGGTATGACATTCTGCTCTACCAAGTGTGTTGAAAAGTGGTACGGATATTGAAAAAAAAAATAAAAAAAAATTGCTCAAAAATTTGCATAATTCAAAAAAAGTCGTACCTTTGCAATGTCAATAAGGAACTAACCTAATAAATCAAACAATTATGATTAGCATTAGAGGGCAGACCTAAAAACATTATAATAAATATAGATTGTTTAGTTGCTTAATTTATTATGAAACCTTTTAATTCTCTCGTGCTATGAGAACAAGAGATAAGCCTTGAATAGACATATTAAATTATGTATATTATTTAATAAGCATTGTTTAACCACCTAAAACATATTGTTATGGCAACAATAAGAGGGCAGACCTAAAAAATATTATAATGACTTTGAATTTTCCCGCTCCTTAATATTTGAAACCCTTTAATTTGTTCGTGCTATGAGAACAAGAGATAAGCCCTAAATAAGCATATTAGTTTATATATATTATTTAATTTAACGACCATTGTTTAACCACCTAAAAACATATTGTTATGGCAACAATAAGAGGACAGACCTAAAAAAATATTATAGTAAATTTTGATTTTCCCGCTACTTAATATTATATTATTTTTTTAGATAGACATAAAATTTTAGTATTAAACTTTGTTGTCAATAATTGAATGACCCATGCAATAATATAGGGAAACAATAAACAATCTTAATCGGTGCACAAATACAAATAATAAAAAATATGGTTGTTTATGACAATAAAGTTTTGGGAGGGAGTTTTTTACTTCCTCCCTCGTTTTTTATATAATAATAAAAGAGTGGCAGAAATGTCACTCTTTTTTTTGTATCTATTCTTTCACACCACAAAAGTACAACAATTTCCAGAAACTACCAAATAAAAAGTGTTAAAATTTATTTTATTGAAAAAATTTTTCAAAACACTTGCATATATGAAAATTATTTCTTACCTTTGTATCGTGAAACAAAAAAACATAAGTCAAACTTAAAAATTAAGAATTATGGTAAGAATTGTAACATTGTTCGGTGCTGATGGAAAGTATATGGGTGTATATGACATGAGACACGATGTGTCATTGTCGGTTCATAACAACAAATTAACCCTTAAAAATTCGGCATATAACGGAAGTTACCATATTGCTGAAATAGCCAAAGTATGTCATAAGAATTTTGAGTATATAACCATTATTCTTGGCAAACAAGTGGCATACAAATGGGTGGCAAGTAGCGATGATGGTTCTTTTGAAGATGATAGCAAAACATTGTTTACTTCAAAGAAATCATGTTATAACAACATGAGAAGGCACGCATTGGAAAAGATGAAGTGGAACACGGAATACGATGAAGATTTCTGTGATTGTGATTGTATTGGGTATGAGGTTCGGTTTACCCCCAACTCAATTACACACAAGTCTTATAGTGGTGTTTATACATACCAAATTGTTGAAGTGTAATATGGAAAAATTTGAGAAAACGGCAAAAAAACTATTAAAAATTTTGCCACAATTAAGAGAAGAATGTGTTGAATTTCTCACAAACAAATTGAGAGAAAATAACAACAAACTATCGTGGGATTGTTGTGAGATTGGCGAGTATGTTAGTGTGTGCTATGATGGTGGCAGACACCCCGAATATGCAAGCAATGTATTTTCTTCGGTTGATGGTGTTTTTATTGAAGATGATAAAATCTATCTTAATATTGAAGATGATAGTAAATATCCAATAGACAACGTTAATACAACGGAATTGCTTGATGTTTGTGCATACATTCTTGAACACGTTGAATAACATATAAATAAAAAAGAGTGGCAGAAATACCACTCTTTTTTTTGTCTTTAATTTCACACCACAAAAGTACAACATTTTTTTGAAACTGCCAAACAAAAAGTGTTAAAATTTGTTTGTTTGAAAAAAATCTTTCAAAATGCTTGCAGGGATGAAAATAATTTCGTACCTTTGCATTATCAAACTTAAAACAATATGAATATGATTGAAACAATGAATAAAACATATTCCGAGATAACGGAATATTTTAACTCGTCTTATGATGAAGATACTATGCGAGAAATGTTGAGATTTTATTTCTCTCGCAATCTCATGGACACAAACCAAAACAATATTACCAAGTGCGATTTTACATTAGAAACCGATGAAACATTTGGTCTATCTACACTACAAATGCCATGTGTTAAAGGTATGTGGCAACACCCAAGCGAAGGATATATTGTATTTGTTTTTGATGGTGGATATGAATTGGAAATGGATGATTTATCGGTTGAAGAACTGATGAAAATCCTTGACAATGTATATGAATTGTTTGAAGGTTAATAAAAATAAATCATTATGGGAATAAAAGAATGTTTGACTGCTATTTTTGCAAAATTGTTTCTTAACACAAATTTGCCTTGCAATGAGTATATAAAAGATATTATCAAAACTCATATATGTACTGATTGTGAAATTGTGGAGCGAACTGACGAGCATATAATTATTGCTTTTCCGTTCCATGATATGCCAATGACCATAGAGTGTACTTTGAAAATTGGTTCAAATGGCATGAAAAATTGGGTTGAAACAATAATTTTAAATTAAATAAAAAAAATCTTTCAAAATACTTGCAGGAATGAAAATAATTTCGTACCTTTGCAACAGATAAATCAAGTATTAACTTATAAATAAGGGAGAAATGAAAAAGACATTGAATGACCTCGTTAGAGAGGAAGCGAAGAAAAATGTTGGTTGCTACAACTTTTGTAAGGACAAGGCAATTCGTGTTAACCATCACAATGTTTGCAAGCGCCTTGTGGAGATTGCAGACGAAAAGAATATCCCAATGGGAGTTCTTGTGTATGTTGCGATTGGAACGAATGCACACCGACCTATTGTGTTCCATAAGGGTTATACAAAGGTTGACGAGCAAAAGGTTGAGAGGGTGTTTGCCCTTTGTGACATCTTTGCAAAGAAGTTTGGTGCTAACACACGCACCAATGATAAGGTAGTTCATGCAATCAGCAGATATGTGGACTATAAGGGTGGTACCTTGAAGTTCAAGCAGTTGGTAAATGCTCTTGAAGAAAAGGAGTTTTCAATGAAACGTATCAAGACTGCCAAGGAACTTGCCAAACTACTTTGTGGAGAAGAGGCAGAGTATTCAAAGGGTGGTTACATCACGACCATTGCAAAGCCAACAAGAAATTGTTAATCCAAATCTTTATGTGGATATTGGGGAGTTTATGCTCCCCACCACATAAGGTACTTAAATAAGTACCTTTATAAAAAAAAATAAAAAATTATTTGAAAATGTTTGGCTAATTCAATATTTATTTGTATCTTTGCATTGTAATTGAAAAACAAATAAAGTGATTAGGAAAGTAACCGAGTGGTGCTATTAAAGCGGAAACCAGATGGCGAAATTAAATCACTTTTGTAAAATAAGGCGAATTGGTGGAAAGGTAGACACGAGGGACTCAAAAGTCCTTGATTATCAGCACATTACAATAATCAAGGATTGGGTCGCAATATTGGAAACGATATTGTAGTAAGGTGTAAATTCAATGGAGGCTCTATGGTAACATAGTTGACTAACGTTGAGCGAAATCTTAATTTAATTAAGAGACGTGCAGAGACTATAATCACCTACCTAAGTTAAAATGTAATTAGTGTGAGTATACATTTTAATATGGCAAATGCATAGTCCGACTAACAATTACAAGTGCTGTTGTAAGTTGTTGAAAAACAACAAGTTAGTGTAAACTCCCTTGGGCATTGCGCCCGTATCGGTTCAAGTCCGATATTCGCTACTTAATTTTAATTTGGAGAAATCATTTATTGGTTTCTCCTTTTTTTATATATAAATTCACACCACAAATGTACGACAATTTCCCGAAACTACCAAATAAAAAGTGTTAAAAAAGGTTGTTGTTGTTTTTTTCTATTAAAATGATTGTATAATTCAATTTTTTTTCTTACCTTTGCATAGAATAAAAAAAGAATATGTCTGATATGAATATAAATTTAATGATATTATACGGAAATTACCCGTCTTACTTAACAAATGTTTTATATGAAAAAATACAATTTGGTAAGTACAAAGGTTTTACCTATGATTATATTATTAAAAATAACCCAAAATACATTATAAAATTATCATATTATTATGATGTACCAAAAGAAGTAATAGAATGGGCAAAAGAGAATATAAGATTTAGAATTAACCAATATCTGCCGTTGAATGGTAATATTACGGAATTATTAAAACGTAAACTTGAAAAAAATAAAAATAAAGCAGAGTATATATTTGGGGATAATTATTCCAAACACGAAATGATGTAAAAAAGCACAAACTATTGTATATATCATTTTTTTTCTTACCTTTGCATTGTCAAACTTAAAAATATAAGAATATGGTAACTGGAACTTGTCACTTGTTTATCAAAGATGAAATTGATAACCGAACAAAAGTTGTTTGTGTGTTTGATTCAAATGTTTCTGATGAAGATATGATTAAGGTTATATCTGAATATTTTGAAGAAAACGAAATGGATGAAGATGATGAATATGCACCTATTCAGTCAAAAATTGATTGTGATACTTACGCAAGAAATATAGTATTGAATTTGGGTATGGCTGATTTTGATTTGGATAGATATTTGGTTGAAAGAAATGTGTCAATGTACATAAAATAATTGTAAAAAAACTTGCATAAGTCAAAAAAAAGTCTTACCTTTGCAACATCAAACTTATAAATCAAAAGGTTATGGAAGAAATTTGGAAAGACATTAGTTGGACAACTCGCTATGAAGTATCTAATAAAGGGCGAGTTCGTAATAAGTTTACAAAACATATTCTTAAATCAAAACCAACACCATCACATCGCCACCCACAAGTATATTTATCATGTGGAATGTGGAGCAAAATGCAATTAACACTTTCACATTTAGTTTACAATGCTTTCAATGACGATAAGGTTTTTTATTTGCATGGTCATAAAGGCGAACGCATTGGGCACAAAGACGGAAACGTATTAAATAACAACATTGAAAACTTATATCGTTATTGATTACATCAAACTTAAAATATTAAAGTATGGGAACAAAAAGAATTTGTGTTGATTGGGAAACAGACGGAACACCCATTGAAGACATTGGTTTACCAACAGAAGTAAATGTACCAAACAATATTGATATTGATGATATTGCCGATTGGTTGTCGGATAAATATGGATTTTTGGTTAATGGTTTTTGTTTTGTATGAATATGAAATTTGCAATTCCTATAACAAATGAGTAAATGTTAAAATTGGGGTTATTATTAAAAATAATCCCAATTTTATTTTGTGGTTTCAAATATTATAACTATCTTTGCATAGTCAAACTTAAATAACAAATGAATATGGAAAAGATTTATATTGTAGTGGTTCATCAAGTAGATGATTTTGCAGAACTTGCGTTATCAACCAAACCATTTTCATCTATTGATGATGCAAAAGAGTATTTTAACTCTATTGTTGAAGATGAGAGAAACCATGCCAACAAAAAGGGTTGGGAAATTGAAACTGATACAGATACTTGTTTCTGCGCTTTTGAAGAGGGTAGATATGCCGAGAACCATTCTTTTGTTGAGTTAAGAGAAGAAGAAATTAACTAAATACATTAACTTAAAAACTTATTGATTATGGGACTTTATGATGCAGAGTATATTATTGTTAATGGTGTTAGAATGTCAATGGCTGATTACAAAAAGGTAATCAAGGAAAAGAAGTCAAAGTTAAATATTAAGAAACCTAAAAAGGTTTTGACAGAGATAAATCTTTTGCCAAGTGATATTAAAGAAATGATGAAGAAAGTAAAACTTATCAAGTCATTGTCTGCATATTACGATAATGGTTATAAACAATGGGGCACTATTGCAAAGCGCATTATAAATCTTGATGAAATACGCAAGCCATTTGTTTGCTATCGTATTAAAGCAAGAGAAATCCAAAAAACAATGGAAGAAATCTCTGCAATATCAAAGAAAAATGATAAGTCAGTATATCAATACATAAGAAAACTATCTTACCAACTTGATGACATACGCACACAAATGGACTTGTTGTTCAAAGGTGTTAGTGAAAGTGGTATAGCCTATCGTTATAAAGACCATGAGTGTATCAATGGTAGTGGTAGAAGATTGGGTTTGCAAACACTTATGAGCCGTTCATGGTCAGCAACAAAGGAATTGAATAATATTATCAAACGTTGCCAAGCAATTTCCGACAAAGGAACTGATGAGTTTGATTATTTATAATAAAAATAATGGGGGTTATTGAAAAATAACTCCCTTTTTATTTGCATATATCATTATTTTTTCTTACCTTTGCAGTATTAAAATAAGTCAAACTAATAAAAATTAAATGTTATGAAGAAAATTTTATTTATGTTGATTGTGTGTATTTCTTTTGTTGCTTGCAGTAAAGACAATTGCGAGGATTTTACTCCTATGGTAACATTGTCTTTCAATCATCAGATTGTTTCTAGCAACTCAATGACAAGAGCAACAACAAACGAGTTCTTAGATATTATTAGTGAACAAACACCAGATTATGTGAATGTTACTCTTAAAAACTTGGATTTGAATAAAACTTATACTTGTAAGAGTAATGAAACAATTACTATTCCTATTGGAAATTATGAGATTTCGGCTGAAATGGGTTCTAATTCTTCTAAATATGTAATTGGTACTAGTGGTAGTATGTATTCAACTCCTATTTTGTCTATGGATAAGATAAACTACACAATAACTCATAATACAAAACTTATCACACTAAATGTATATTATAAATGTTATGCGGTATTTGCTCTTATAGATGAATGTAAAAGTTGTGTTGCTTATTATATTGACAATAATGTAGATTTTTACAAAAAAGGAAAATATTATGTAGCATATTTTAAGTATACCGAAAGCAGAGGTATGAATATTAGATTAACTCCATATGATGATAGCACAGAATTTATCACAACAACATATAATTTCTCAACAACTTATGACGTAAATAAAGTATTTGCTGAATTTGGGAAGTATTATGTAATTCACCCACAAAAAGTAGATAAAACATCATGTTCTTTCAATATCAATATAACTGATATGGAAGAGGGAGAAATTTAATATAACTTTTATTGTTGATTTATTTGCATATATCATTATTTTTTCTTACCTTTGCATCATCAAACTTAAATATAGAGATTATGAACGCAAAAGAGTTTTTATCAAACAAGTGGAATGATGTTGTCAAACAAGAAAATAGATTGCACTCCATCACTCATGGCGACACTTTGCTACTATTGAAATCAAACATGGAGAGTTATTATAAAATACTCTACAAAAAAGAAGTATTGAACAATATACTCAACAACACCGATGATGATGATATGGAAGATGTTAAATATCATCTTCAAACAATGATTAAAGCATTTCGTGAGGATTTGGACAATAGACCTTTTATGGGTCAAACCAATTCACTAAGCATTAACATAACTATGCTATGGGAAAACGAAACCAAAAGAGAACTAATCAAATTATTTGAACTAACACTAACACTTGTGTAATATGGCAGTAAAATTGAATAATGCAGATAACTACGAACCAATCAAAGTAACGTTATCAAAAAGCGAATATCCTATCGCTTATAATAACAAGATTGAAGAACTTGTTGAAGAAGGCGCATACAATACAATTGAAGATGCAGAAAAGAGCAACCCAACAATTGAAATTGAAATGGAAATCTATTACGAAAAGGGTTGTGGATTGTTTGCAGTTGAATGTGGTGCAGTTGAGAGTGGAACAATTTTCTCCCCATACACAAGCGATGTTTGTTGCGATGTGGATTTAAATAACTAATAAAAAAATAAGAGCAATATCCAAAAGGAGGTTGCTCTTTTTTGTGTCTTTAATTTCACACCACAAAAGTACAACAATTTCCTGAAACTACCAAATTTTTTTATGTTAAAAATTATTTAAGAAAAAATTTTATTATAAAAACTTGCATATATCAAAAATTATATATAAATTTGCACTATCAAACTTAAATAGAATGATTATGAAGATTAACAAAACATTAAAACAAATTCAAGAGTTTGTTGGTGTTGGTGGACTTGTTCCATTTGAACATGGTTTTGTCAGTGGTTTATATCACAATGGCAAACGTGTGTGGGGTGTTTCTTATGATGAAATACATTACATAGGTGGTAAAGAAAACTTAAAAAACTTGCCACAAAGCGAACTTGTTAGTATATATAATAAATTGCAAGAGTATCTTGTTTATTGCCAAACTGAAGCATAAAAATATATAATATGGAAAACAATAAAACAAACTTCAAGAGAAATAAACCACAACACAATGAGGTAAAGAAATCAAAACCTATCAATAGAAAAGGTGTTGTAATGGTTGGCGACAGATATGTGGACATGGAACGTGTGCTTGTACCACGAAAAAACAAAAAGGTTAAAGACTTCATCAATGAACTTGAACCAAATTTTGAACGCATCCTATTTTATGCTCGTAAAAATGGTGAAAAACCCTTTGCAAGTATTGAGCACTTGAAGAAATGGCTTATTGGTAATCAAGAAGATTATCCTAAGTTAAGCAATGACATATTTTTCTATTTTTTAAAGAAAAGTGGAATGGATACAAAAAATAAGTAATAAAAAAAGGCAAGACTTTAATGTTCTTGCCTTTTGTTTTATATTAAGCTTTAACTACTTTATAAATTGTTTTATCTCCTTCAACAAATGATTCAACCTTATATCCCTCAGCAACAAAGTTTTCATGTGGGATTTCGGATGCATTATCGCTTGGGTCAAAATTTACAAACTCACCACCAAATACCTTGATTGATGTTGTGGCTCTATCACTATCCTTTTTGTTTAATACAAATGTTCCATCAACAGTTTCAAATCTACCACCATGAATTTCAATATCTCCATTTCCTCTTGCATAAACACAAGCATTTGCTAATTGTTCATTATCATATCCAGATTTAAATTCGCCACCATTGATTATGAGCTTACCATTAGCAATGATAGGATAACCATTACCGCCATTAGCAGCTGATACAAGACCATTTCCATTGATTGTTAATGTTGCACCATCCTCAACCAAAATTGCATCAAGATTAGGAGCTTGAGCTTTTATTTCTTTATCGTTTAAGTCCATTGTTACATTTGTTTGAGCTTTAACTGAAATAGATTTTTCAACTAAGTCAACATTAGATAAAAAGGAAACACTCTTTTCCTCCCCCTCTTTCATGTTGTCAAGCTCCATTATCATTTTTTCAGTCTCAGCTTTAAATACAATATTCTCCAAAGCTGATAATCTTTCTTCCAAAGCTTGGATTTTATCACTTTGAATATTGTCAGTAGCAACTTGTTCAGCTTTCTTGTCAGCACATTGTTCTCTCAATGATTCAAATCCAACTTCTTCAACATATTTTCCAAATACACTCATTTTATATAAGTTTTTTAGTTATTATTAAATTATTATTTACTTATAAATACTTTTTAACATTAAAAATTTGGTACATTCAAAAAAAAGTCGTACTTTTGTGGTGTGAAAGAATGGACATACAAAATATTAAATAAAGGTATATGTTTTTTATTAAAAAGTGTTAAAGGTATTGCATAATTCAAAAAATTGTCTTACCTTTGCATCATCAAACAATAACACATTAGTATAACTTAAAAACATTAAGATTATGGCAGTTAGATTAGGAAATTACAATGAAAGCAAGAGGTTGGATTGTGTTAAGAACGACATCGCACACAATGTAAAACTAAACACTATCAAAGAGTTGGTTATCAACATGGATGATTTGGTTCAGTTAGCAAATGATGTATATGACACATACATTTATATGAGCAAAAATGATAGTGAGTTTGCTAAACAACTTTGGCACTTGCTATGCCGTAATAGAGTAAATGGGATAGACATCAATAGTTATTTTGCTTGGGGTGCAAAGATTGGTAGTCATGCATATCTTTCAATATATGGTGTTGCTATCTATCATCAGTCAATTAAGGAAAAATTGATTGACCATTATGGTTGCGATGAAAAAGACTTGTATCGTGGCAAAGCACTCTTGTTAGATTATCTTGATAATTATTATGTAAAGGATGAAATCCTTGATAAAATAATTGAGGAACTTCAAGTGTTCATCGCAAGTTTTGAAAAGTATGCCAATGACTTCTTCAATAGTGTGTCAGCATACAAAGTTAAAAAGGTTGATTAAAATATCTACAACAATAAATAAAAAAGAGCAATATCCAAAAGGGTGTTGCTCTTTTTTATATCTATTATTTCACACCACAAAAGTACAACAATTTCCTGAAACTACCAAATAAAAAGTGTTAAAAAAAAACTTTTACTGATTTTTTTCCCAAAAGACTTGTGTAATTCAAATAATTTTCTTACCTTTGCACTATCAAACTTAAAAACATACGATTATGGCAGACATGGTTAAAATTGCAGTAGTTGAGAAAAATGTATATGAAAAAAACAAAGTATTATATCGTGATGATATAATAACACTTGCGTTCCATGAGGGTAAATTTTTAACTCCAATGGAATTTGAAGAACTATTTAACAATGGTAACGCAAAGGATATAAAAATCCAACTTGCTAAACTTACTGATAAGTGTGACGAGTGGTGTCCACATTGTGAAACCGAGGTTGAACTTAATACGGAGTTCAAAATGCAAATTTGCCCCAATTGTGGTAAACCTATTGCTCCGTGTAATTTATGTGGTGGAATATGTGTTAAACCTTGTCCACTTGGATGTAGATAAAAAAAGAAAAAAACTTCAATATTATTTGGTAGTTTAAAATAAAAGTTGTATCTTTGCATCGTCAAAACTTAAAAACATTAGGTTATGAGTAAAATCATTGGGAAGTACAAGATTGAACTTAAAAAGGTAAAAGAAATATATGGTCATGATGATAGTTTCCCATACGTTGCTGAATTGTGGGCAAACGGCAAACATATTGCAGATTGCCACAATGATGGATGGGGTGGAGAAACAGTAATCACCGCAATTGACCTACCAATGTTTATGGAAGTGTCTGCAATTGTTTGTGCAACCAAAGGTGCTTTCAATGAAAAGGATTGGAATTACACAATGCCAATCCTTGCAGATGAACTTGCAATAGATGCAATTCGTATGCAAACAATAAAGAAGTATCAAGTCAATAATCTTGTGTTTATGGATGATGAATACAGACTTGTATGTGTTCCGTTCAAAACAAAAACAAGAAAGGCAATACCTATCGCAGAAATATTGCTATCGCAAAGCGGACAAGATATGATTAAAAAGTCCATTGAAAAGCGTATCAAAGAGGGACTTAGGTTGATGAATACCAATATAAAATATACCAAGGTACTTAAATAAGTACCTTTATAAAAAAAAAGAAAAAAATATATCAAAATATTTGGTTAATTCAAATAAAAGTTGTATCTTTGCATCGTGAAAAACAAATAACAAATATGGAGAATACCAAAGGAGAAACAATCATTACGTTTGCGTTTGATTGGTGTGGACAAATGGGGACTATCTGTAAATAGTCTGTCACTAATGTGACTTCGTTGGTTCAAATCCAACTTCTCCAACCAAAAGGGAACACACAGCAAATACTTTTATTATTAAGACAATATAGATAGGAGTTTAGATAAATGTTCCCGAACACATTTTTGAGGTTTACCAAAGGAGAAACAATCATTACGTTTGCGTTTGATTGGTGTGGACAAATGGGGACTATCCGTAAATAGTCTGTTACTTAGGTAACTTCAGTGGTTCAAATCCACTAACCTCAACTACACATGAAGAGTACCAAAGGGGAAACGATTTAACGTTTGCGTTTAATCGGTGTGGACAAATGGGGACTATCTGTAAATAGTCTGTTACTTAGGTAACTTCGTTGGTTCAAATCCAACCTCTTCAACAATATTTATTAAGGTATATAATGGAAAAATCAAAAATAAAACATATAATAACAATGATAGGTGTTTGGATTATATCTCCTATTATTTGTTGGTTAATTCTAATTGGAATATTATGTTTTATATTTTAGTTTTTTTTGCTGACACAAGTGGGTCAATTTGGTGGTGTTGACTTTTCTCTCTTTTTAGTTTAAGTGTTGCTATTTTTTTTATTTCTCGTAAACATTTAAACATTCAAGCAATGGGGATTGCTTTTATAACACTTGTGTCAGCTATTCGGGCCTGTATCGGCTCTGCCTCATAAGCAGTTGAAACCGTAGTTGGTTACACGTAGGTTCAAGCCCTACCAGGCCCACACCTAATGTCCTCATATTTGATGGGGAGTTCATAATTATAGTTTTTAAGTTTGATTAGGAGTTATCTCCGATTTTTTGTTAATAAATGTTAATGGTATTGCATAATTCAAAAAATTGTCGTATCTTTGCACTATCAAACTTAAAAACATACGAATATGGCAAAGAAAACTCCAAAGTGTATAATTGATGATGCAATTAAAAGGGGTAAACAAAACATTTCTTTATTGCATGATGTACAATCCCTTTTTATGATGCAAACAAAAGAAAGTTTGAAAACATTACTTACTGATAAACCGCATGTTGGTAATATGTTTGAAAATGAAACGATTGATGTTATCTATATCAAGAGTTATTTTGACATCGTAAATGAAGAAGTAACAAATGTATTCTATGATAAGGAGAATGATAAAATAAAGGTAAAGTGCAAAAGTGGAAATGAATATTCATTATTTGATTTTCCTATTGCTGACATCGTAGATGTATTTGAAAATATCCTAATGTGGTATAACGAATAAAATTGTGTAATATGAGAAAATTGAAGTTTTTAAGGAGTAAAAGTTATCGTTGTTTTCTTCTGCCAAACGGCAAGTTAGTGGACGTTTATTCTTGCAGATATGATGCCAAAGTCAATTTGCATAACTTGACATTTTTAAGTTTCGCTGATGATGGATACAAAGAAAGTGATTTACCAACATTTAACGATTTAATTAAAAGTGGTGTTGTGAAAGAAGTATCTTGCATTGAAAAGACTTATGACATTGATTTTCCAAGCAATGTTCGTAGACTTACCAAGAAAATGATTAAAGACATAATCAAAGAATTTGCTGACAATGGCTTTAACGTTTCGGAAAGAGCAATTCTTCACAATTACGATTGTTGGAAGTGTGATGCGAAAAGTGGTTATCGTGGTAGAAATTACCATTTGTTTACACCTTGTGGTTGCAATCCTCTTTCATTTAGAGCAACAACATTGCATCGTAAGTGTGCTAATTGGCAAACAACATATTATGGTTAATAAAAATAAGAGCAATATCCAAAAGGGTGTTGCTCTTTTTTGTGTCTTTAATTTCACACCACAAAAGTACAACAATTTCCTGAAACTACCAAATAAAAAGTGTTAAAAAAACTTTTAATGATTTTTTTCATTAAAATGTTTGTATAATTCAAAATAATTTCTTATCTTTGCACTATCAAACTTAAAGACATAGGATTATGATTTACGAAAATGCAATTAAAGTCATAAATAGTGTAAGAACAAAAAAGTTCCGTGTTACCACAAGCAACGGAAAGAATAAGGTTATGCGTTTATTTGTATCTGCATCTAATTCAATATGTGAATACAAATATAAATCCAAAACATACGGACATATAATACCTTATAGTGATGTAACTTCATGGGTTAATATTGCACCTATTGAGAATACAACGGATTTTGTTAAGGTAAAGAATTTTCTCACTAATGTTGTGAAATATCTTTCAGCAAGCGGTTTGTGGGAAAACATAAATAATGATTATGTTATTATATTGGCACAAGGCGATGATTATTTGAAACACGTTTTGTCGCTTGATTGGTCGGAGCAAAGAAAATATCTTGAAGAAACTATTGGGGTACATTCATTTCATGTTGATAGCATAATTCACTCAGCAAGAAAGGGTATTATATCTATCAATTATGACAAATGGGATAGAAATTTAATAAGAGAACGAGCAAAGCAATGTATTGAAAACGGAGAAAAATACACACACAGATGGGAAAAGGGATATGATAATTCAATAGAATTTAGTGTTCATGGTGGCATAAAATGTGGTTGGTACTCCACGGAATATAGGGGTTGTGCTAATGGACATTATTATCTTGCTCTTGATGAAAGACATGCCATCTTTAGCGAAACAGATTAAAATATGGATAAGTTAAAGAAGAAATTTGGTATTGATTGGGGTATTGGTATAATGACCGAAAATCCTGATAAATTCAAAAATAAAGAAACTAAATACCAAAAAAGATTTTGGGTTAAATATGATGGTTTTTGGTATTTAACTGCATTGTTACCACACCTTAATGAACATAATCATTTTATTGATAAAGTTTTCCATATCAATACAAAGGAAGAATTTGAAGAATTGTTAATTTCCATAATAAAATAAGTTAATATGTGTTAAAAGTGGCATTATAATTTTGTAATGTCACTTTTTTTTCTTACCTTTGTATCATCAAACTTAAAACAATATTATTATGGCAAAGAAAAGATATGTTACAGAAAAGATTTACGAAGTTGAATGGTTTCGTAATGGGTTTTGTTATAGAACCACAACAAACGTAACTTGGGAAGGAGTAAAGGATATGAAAAAAACTGCAAAACTCCTTGGAGAAACAATATCATATAAACACGTTAAAACAAATAAATACGAATATTAAATAAAGAAATACTTGCATAATTCAAAAAAAAGTCTTACCTTTGCAATGTCAAACTTAAAAACAATAATATTATGGAAATGATTGGAAATAGAAAATTGGTTGTAACAACACACATGGATTTGGATAACTTTTACAATGTACCACCGATAGAAATTCAAGGCGCAACTATTGGTATTTATGAGGGGTGGTTGCCAAAAAACTTGACTATTGGAAAAACATATTATCACCTAACAAAAGGAGGCAATCTAATTGCGTTCAAAATTCACGCATATACGTTTCTTAAACGTCATGGTACAACTCTATTTGGACTAATTCAAACACCTACTGAAACATCTTGGAGGTGCGATGTATTTCAAGGTTTGATTTTTGAAAATGTTGAAGACTACTACACCTATCTTGAAAGTGGTAAAGGAAATATTAACATAGAAAAACAACCTTTTGAATACGGAAGTCGTAAGTCATTTTACTTATACAAAACTTACTATTGGAACAAGTCAAAACAAAGACCGCAAGTTACCAATACAAGAATGTGGCGAATTTTAATCACTGACACACATGTATATATTGAGGTAGATTATACACATTGTCAATATTCTATAAGAGAAAATGGTTTTTCTTCGGCAGAGGAATGTATCAAATATAATATTGACGGAATGAAAATTGTGGATTTTGACGACCCAAAGGTAATTGTCAATATTCAAATTGAAGAACCTAAAACACCCAAAGTGAGAGTTATTAAATTTATTGAGGACTAATTAAATATAATTAAACAACTATGAAAAGACTTTTTACAATTTGCTTAATGTTGTTGTGTGTGACTTTGACATTTGCCCAACTTAACATTGTAAAAAACAGTGCTAAAAAGGGTTATGAAACTATTGCCACATCGGATGCAAAACAAAAATCTTTATCAATTTCACTTGATAGTGAAACATTCTATTTGATTGACACAAAACCATCATTTGGAAAAAGTGTTTGTGACTTGTATATTCCACTTGGCAAAACTAAGGAAAGTGCCTTGCAATCACTAAATGATTTGTTGTCACTTTCTACAACTCTTGAAGATGATGCATCTGTTAAAATTGGTGGTTATGTTACACATGCACATACGCATCAACTAATTGACATAGAAATTCATGTTAGTGCTGGAAAAATGTTCGGTCAACCTTACTTAATATTCCAGCATGATTATAATTCCGTTGCTCAGTATTGTTGGGACAAAGCAGACATTAAGAAAATGATAAAAGGATTGGATAAATACTAAATATACATAAACAATTAAACCGACTACAATAAAAGTGGTCGGTTTTTTTATTTTTTAACACTTTTTATTTGGTCATTATAAAAAAAAGTCGTACTTTTGTGGTGTGAAAGAATAAGAAGTTTTATGTATTCATTTTAATAAAAAAGTTGCTAAAATATTTGCAGGTTTCAAAAAAAAGTCTTACCTTTGCAATATCAAACTTAAAAAAAATAAAGATTATGTATTTAGAATATACTTGTGCAGAAATAACAAAAAATAAATGGGATGAGTTAATGAAAGGCGCTAAACCTATTAAATACAAATGGTTAGTTAATAAGATAAAGAGGGAACTTCATTATCTATATGAGGATTTGGCATTGAATTATTACAATCCTTACGCTGAACAATGTAGAGTAACCAAAACACATTATATATTGGTTTCTTCGTCAATAGAGTATTTCATTCGCAAAAAATAATTATTTTGTATAAAAAAAAGTTATTATAAACTTGCACAATTCAATATAATTTCGTACCTTTGCATTATCAAACTTAAAAAAAATAAAGATTATGAGAAGAATAAAATTAACGGAAGCACAAGCAATTGCGTTGGATAAAATTGCAACTCGTTCCAAAATGAATGATTGGTTTTATATTGATGAAAATTTAATAGTCCGTGAAATTGACATTCATACACTTATTGAGGGAACAACAGAATATGATATGGGAGCATTAAATATGCAAGATGTCTATGTGTTAATCAATCTTCTTAATAATATTCGTAAACCAATAAAAAAATAAATTCTATGTGTAAGTTTCTAATTAACGGAAGAACCAAGCAGGCTTATGAACTTACCAATGAAGAATTAATATCTTTGGTAAATGAAGAAAATCTATCAAATGAAGATAGAGAAGTCATTAACAACAAGATAATTGAAAGATTTAAGTATTATTGTTGTAAGAGAAGTGGAGAAACCTATGATAATGTGTTTGCTCGTCAATTCAGCAATTTTGTGAATGGCAAAATGTGCAGTCAGCAAGAAACGGCACAAGTTATGGCAAATGACCATAGATACCTACAACAAGAAATGTTTAAGGTATTCTTGTCATACGCACAAATCCTTTCCCATAACTATAATAATGGGTTCTATGATGGTAGAAATGAATATGCTTGCAAATGTGCAAATGAAATTATTTCAGCATTAGAAGAAAAAAAGTTGATATAAACTTGTGGGAATGAAAAAAAATATCTAACACATTAAAATTTATATTTATGAAAAAGAATTTTCCACATAATTTTGCAATCAAAGGTGATAGAGATTGGACACAAGCAAAGCGTATAAACGCAATTTTTGTTTCCCTTGGTGTAAAGTCAGAGCCACACCCATACAACAAATATACGGCACCTGGTTTGTATTATTACATTGGCGATGACAATAATGTGCATAGTGGCAAGAGATATGATAAAGAAATAATGGAACGTATTGTATTGTGCATACCTCATGAATATTACGAACTGCGTGACCGAAATTTAATTTAGAATTAAGTGTAATAAAAACTTGCACAATTCAAAATAATTTCGTACCTTTGTATCATCAAACTTAAAAGTAATGACATTATGGCAAAGAAAACAATTTATTTAGTATCGGACACCTCTCATAGTGAGGGATTTTATAATTCCGTCCATGCTTTTACCACAAAAGAAGAAGCAATTGAAAGTGCTAATGCTTATATAGAAGAAGCAAATGAGAATGTAAGCGAAAAGTTTAAGTGTAATAAAAACTTTAACGATTACGAATTTGGGTACAAAGAAATTGAAATGAATGATTATCATACTGGATATGTTTTTCTCATTTCAATAACTGAACAAAACATAAGTGTTTAGTGTTATGGAAGAAAATCTAAAAGTTGGGGGTTTGATAATTAGAATATGCCCAATAGCAAATAAACCAATTATTTGTCAATATGAGGGCAATGATAGAGTGTTGAATTTACATAATGACACAATGGAAGAAAATCTAAAAGTTGGGGATTTGATAATTAGAATATGTCCAATAACACGCAAACCAATTCTTTGTCAATATGAAGGCAATGATAGGGTATTGGATTTGCACAATGACACAATGGAAGAAGATATGAAGGAAGTAATTAACTTTTTACGACCATATTTTTCATCATAAAACTTGCATAATTCAAAAAATTGTCGTATCTTTGCATTGTGAAATAAAAAACATAAGTCAAACTTAAAAAACATTTAATTATGGGACAATATTATAGACCTACAATTTTGAGAAAAAATTACAAATTGGCAACAAAATCAAATCCATGTTTGGCATCATTAAGTCCTTATGCTTTCCGCAATGGTGCAAAACTTATGGAGCACTCATACATAGGTAATAAATATGTCGGTGCAGTAATGAATTTGATTGCCGATGATAGTCATTTTTACGGACACCCATTTGCATGGGTTGGCGATTATGCCGATGAAGTAAACGGAAAAGACCTTTATTCTTGTGCAAGAGAAATAGAAGAAAGAACGTACAAGGAATATGAGGATTGTATTGCTCTTCCTAATGAGTTCAAGTATCTTGTAAACCTTACGAAAAAGCAGTACATTGAACTGAAAACATCCAAACCTAACGTATGGCAAGTACACCCACTTCCGTTGCTTACGGCAGTTGGTAATGGCAGAGGTTGTGGAGATTATGGTATGGACGACAAAAGAGTTGGTTCTTGGGCATTTGACCGAATTGGTTGTACCAATAGTGAAGATGAAATTGTTGGACTTGAAAAAGTTGAAATTGAGTTTGAACTTGATTGGTAAACTATAACATTGTTTCTCCCATGAAAATATGGGAGAAACATAAATTAGCCACAAAATAATAAAAAATTATGATATTTTTTTATATTCTTCTTGTAATTATTGCAATTCTTAATCTTAAACTATTTTTTAAAGTTTGGGGTATGTGTGATAATGTTGCTAAAATTACAGATAAATTATGTTGTATGGGTGAAAATACTAAAATAACAAACACTATTTGTAATTCAGATGCCGCTACTGAAACACTAGAGCAAATTACAGAGCAAAATTCTCCTACAATCTCATCAGGAACAAATAAAACCTATAACATTAATCCAAGAATTGTTATTATTGCATATGTTTTGTGTGCAATTATTTACTTAATATTTATGATAATGAAGACGATGAATAATCCATAATCTTAAATAAGTTTGATAAAAACGACACTATCATTTTGAAGTGTCGTTTTTTTTATGTATATTTGCATTGAATTTTGATTATAAAATATGATTGTTATAGATATACTTTTAATTGTTATATTGTTTGTCGCCATATATTACATTATGTGCAGACTTCAAAACAATACAATGACCGACCAACTAATCAATTCAATTTCACACTCACATTTAAATGATACTAAACTAAATGATTTATTTGTGTTTTTGTGGAAAGAGAATTGTTTAGAGGATTTTATTTTGAACTATAATGAAACACATAAAACAAACCCAAAAAATGAATTACATAGTCTTACACAATATACCAATAAAGTAAGAAAACAAGATTATATTTCATTAGCATTTGCTTGGGATAAAACAAATCATGGGTTTCATTTTTGGGATGATATAAATAAAAAATGGAATGATACTTTAAATGTTCATCATTCAACAGATATTTTTGAACTTATCAATTATGTTAAATCATTAAATTTATAAATAATATGGCAGAAAGAATTAGCATTAAGGATTTGGAAAAAATGACGCAGACAAAATATGTTTGCACACAGAAAATTAAACTTGCTGATAAAGTTCTTGGTGATAGTAAGAAACATATCCTTGAATTTGACATCTTTGACGGATTTGCATATTGCCCAAATTATGAGGGTAAAGAGTATTATATGCTATTCCCAAAGAAAGAGTTTATAAACCTTTCAAAAGATATGCAGAAAACTGCAAGAGAGTTTCTAAACCTTGATGAACACGCACCATTGCAAGAAGAACACTTGCTTGCAAGTTATAACACACTTTATGTAAACGAGTAAAAAACACATTGAAATGGCATATACGATTGAATTAAACTATAATGCACGCATTGTTGTCAATGTTGATGCAAACGATGAAGGAGAAGCATATGAGAAAGCACGAAACTTCGCAGAAGAGGCTGATATGAGTGATTTTGTACTGACTGAAGAAAAGGAAAGCAGAGTGCTTGAACATAGATAATTCTATACATAATTAAACTTAATAAAAAAATAAGTCTGCCTATAACTGACAGACTTATTTTTTTATCTATTATTTCACACCACAAAAGTACAACAATTTTTTGAATACACCAAATTTTTTTAGTTAAAAAATGTTAAAAAAAATGGCACGTACTTTCACAAGCACGTACCACCAGTTCTGAAAATTATGTAATATGAACCTATTTAATCCACACAAACTTCTGTTATAAACATCAAATCAGTTCTTGTTTTGATAAACCAAATTGAACCACAATATTCAACACCATAACAAGTAAAACTAAAATCAATTCTCCAATCTTCGCCATCAATCAATTCTTGTGCATGATTGAAATGTATACTATCATTATCGGCTATGGTTTGAAGAGTTGAGTATAGACCTGCTAATGTAGAACGTTTATGAACTAATTTGTTTAATTTTCTAACTACGTTTAATTTTTGACTATTCATTTTATAAAAAGTTTAAGTTTGATGATGCAAAGATACAATAATTTTTTGAATATACCAAATATTTCTTGATTTTTTTTTAAAAATTACACTACTATACATAGTAATGTTTGTGTATTCTTTCACACCACAAATGTACGACAATTTTACGAAACTACCAAACAAAAAGTGTTAAAAAAATTAAAATATAAAAATATTAAAAAAAATATATAATATAATTTGGTAGTTTGGAATAAAAGTCTTACCTTTGCATAGTAATTAACACATATATCAAACTTAAAAACTTATGGAAAGTATTACGTCTCTTAGAAAAAAAATTGGGGTATCTTACTTGGGCGGAACAACACATTCTGCCAAAATGCGTTATTCGTATGAAAATGGAACTGAAACATATTGTGTATATTTGGCACCTGCTGATATGAGTGGGTTTAATGTATGCCCAAATAGTAAGTTTTGTAAAGCGTTTTGTTTGAATAATGCTGGGCATAATAAAGCAGACATTTTGTCTCGTGGTATGGAAAAATCAAAAATCAATCTATCACGCATTAAGAAAACAAAAACATTCTTTGAAAACAAAGAATTGTTCATGGCACTTCTTATCCAAGAAATTGCCAAAGCACAAAAACACGCACAATCACAAGGAATGGGATTTTCCGTTCGTTTGAATGGTACAAGTGATTTGTCTCCAGAGGATTTTGTATACCAAGGAAAAAACATTTTGGAGTGGTTTCCTGATGTTCAATTTTATGATTATACAAAATGTTATGGAAGAACTAAACTTGCTACCAAATATAATAACTATGATGTCACTTTTTCATATAACGGCCACAACTGGAATGTTTGTGAAAAAGTCTTACAAAATGGTGGTAAAGTGGCAGTTGTATTTGCATCAAGTAAAATGCCACAAATGTTTGGTGGGTATAAAGTTGAAAATGGAAATGGTTTTGATATGCGATATTTAAATAGTCCTCAAAGTGTGATATATTTGCACTATCACCCAACTGCAAATGATTATGTATACGATAAAAATAAAAAATGTAAGGTATTTATTACACCAAACACACCATTTATTGTTAAAGAAGATGATTATCGTATAGGTTAAAAAAAACACATTATTGTTTTGCTATTTTGGTTTAATCATATATTTATATTAAAATAGCAAAACAATATGGGTAAACAAAAAACAACAGAAGAATTTATAATAAATGCTCGTCAAGTACATGGCAATGCATATGATTATAGTAAAACTAAATACAATAAAGCCTTAACAAAAGTTATAATAACTTGTCCAATTCATGGTGATTTTGAACAAACGCCTAATAGTCATTTACATGGACGTGGATGTCCACAATGTGGTAAAGAAAAGGCTAAAATTAAAATCAAACAAACTTGCCAACAAAAGGATTATTCTAAAATAAAATTCACGAATAAACAAAAAAATATAGATGAATTTATTGGCGAATGTAAACAAAAACATAATAGCAAATATGATTATTCTAAAGTCATATATAAAAATAATCATACAAAAGTTATAATAACTTGTCCAATTCATGGAGACTTTGAACAAACACCAAGCAATCATTTACAAGGACAAGGTTGTCCACAATGCGCACAATTAAGACGAATAGAAAAAAAAAGGCAAAATCAAAATGATTTTATACGAAAAGCCAATTATATTCATTGTAATTTTTATGCTTATGATAAAGTTGTTTATAAAACGGCAAAGACAAAAGTTATAATAACTTGTCCAATTCATGGTGATTTTGAACAAACACCAGACAATCATTTACGTGGAAGTGGGTGTCCAAATTGCCAAAATTCTATTCTTGAACAAAAAGTTAGACGTGCTTTAATAGATAATAATATTCAATTTATTTCTTTTTATCGCCCAAAGTGGTTAAAATGTGACGACTCATTTCACACACAATCTTTGGATTTTTATATTCCTGAGCATAATGTTGCAATTGAATGTCAAGGGATACAACACTTTGAATGTAATACTGATAACTTCGGTTCTAAAACAAAAACAGCTCAAGAATTATTTAAAATTACAAATAACAATGATAAGAGAAAACATCAATTATGTGCACAACAAGGTATATCAATATTATACTATACTGAAATTAAAAATGTTGATTATATGTTTGATTTAATTACTAATATTGATGAACTAATTCAAAAAATAGTGTGCTTATAATAAAACAAAATACAAAGTACTTAATTAAGTACCTTATACTTCTTTTGTTTGCTAATCCCAATTATTTTTTGTATCTTTGCACAAATTATATATAATATGCAATCATGTTTTTTCTTTGTTGATGCTGATGGCACTGAGAATGTCTCAAACTTGATGCCAACACGTCATACTTCAGAACCTTTTTGGGTAATCCTTAAAAAGAACATTGTATATGATGAGTCGTCTCACCATAACATTGTATCTAAAACAGTGTGCTATGATGCCATCACGGAGCTTCCAAAAGGTACAATTAAGCAGCTATTTGGGGTTGAATTAAAGTGGGAAGATAACCCAATTAAAATCGATTGGAATGACCATGATAAAAAACCACTCCAAATAGAAACATCGTTATAATATAATAATATGCATGTTTAAATTTGCATATATTAAAAATATGTTGTAACTTTGCATACAATATATAAAATCCTATGGTTTCTTGACGTGTTGATTAATAAATAAATCAACTACTTGGTCAGACTACCCTTAAGGTACTTAATTAAGTACCTTTTTCTTGCATAAAAATAACACAAAATAATTTATTATATAATGAGAACAGTATCCTTTGAATTGGCTAAGAAACTTGCATCAATTGGTTTTGATGAGTATACACCAAACGCATACGCTAATAAGACTGGAATTGATTATTCACCATTAGCTAATGATTCGGTCTTCATGACAACAATAGGTAGGCTCATATTCAATTATGAATATTGTGATATTGATGATGACGAATTGAAACATTTCGTTAAAGCTCCGTCATACGCTCAAGTACTTGCATGGTTCAGAAAACATGATATTGATATAATGATTGATAGAAGCTTCTCTATGACCAAATCATATCATTATGTTATTGTTGTACATGGTGATTTTGAAAATCAAATACAACAAGTCTCAGTGCCAAATAGAGACTATCATGACGCTGCATATGATGCTATTAATTATATTATTGATAATAATCTATTAAAGAAAAAAAATAACATATGACATTTGACGAACTAAAAAAAGAAGTTAATGCAAATCTTTTAATCTCCAAACCACATAATTGGAGAAATGGACAATTTGTATTTAACTACATCAATGCTACATATGGTGTGGCTCGTTATGTACAGTTCAAACGAAATGTAGATTGCTTCTATGTTGATTCGAAAATCGATGAATTCATTAAAGAATGTGCTATTGCAATAACACGATTAGAAAACGAAGATGACGACAATAACACTAATCGATGATGGAAATATATTCAATTCAAAATGTCAAACTATAGTGAATCCAATTAACTGTGTTGGAGTCATGGGAAAAGGATTGGCGCTAGAAATGAAGAATAAATTTCCTGATATGTTTGAAAAATATAAAGAACTATGTGATAAAAATCTTATCACTATAGGAAAACTATGGTTATATCATTCAAATAATAACCAATCAATTCTTAATTTCCCAACAAAACAACATTGGAAAAATGATTCAAAATATGAATTCATTGAACTTGGAATGAAAAAGTTCTTGGATACATATCAAGAAAAACAAATACAATCAATAGCTTTTCCACCACTAGGATGTGGAAACGGAAAATTAAATAAAGATGATGTCATAAATATTATGCTCAAATACCTATCCAAATGTAAAAACATTGTTGTGGAAATATATTTATAAGATAATAATAACCATATAAGGTACTTAATTAAGTACCTTTTTAAAAATAGGAGATAAATAACATGAGCAAATATTCTATTGATAACATTAAACATAAAACAAATCTTAAGTTCGTTTTCTTTTGGACTCATTATGTCACAAAAGGATGCTATACACCTGCTGTATTATCACAATGGTATGAAAGCCCATTCACAATCGAAGGAATAACATATAGATGTGCAGAACAATACATGATGGCACAAAAAGCATTGTTATTTAATGACCATGAAACACATAGCCTCATCATGCATACAACTGACCAACACGAAATGAAAAAGCTAGGTAGACTAGTAAAAGGATTCGATAGCAAAATATGGGATGAAAAAAAACATGATATTGTACTAGAAGGTAATGTGGCAAAGTTTACACAAAACGATAAACTAAAAGAATATATCCTAAAAACAAATGATAAAATATTAGTAGAAGCATCACCATATGATAATATATGGGGAATAGGTATAAGAGAAGACCATAAAAATGCAACAAAACCTCATCTATGGACTGGAAAAAACCTATTAGGATTCATACTTATGGAAGTGAGAGACATAATTCAAGATATGGAAAATGAAAAAAAATAAACCTTATATACCAAATAATAATCTAAAAAGATTATACCATAAAACAGACAAAGAATTAATCAATAAAATATTAAGAAGAATACCAGATAAATATCTTGATAAACTTTGTCAACAAGTAAAAGGTAATAACTATGTCAGAGTATTTGTTAAATATGATGGATGCCAATTCCAGTGTTCAAGAAAAACAATACATGACGAATATTACCTCAGACATTATAATATGAAAAAATATCAATTCGATGAAAAAAGAAGAGAATTCTTTCATAATTTGCCAAAAGTAAAATAATACACATATAAAGGTACTTAATTAAGTACCTTTTTTTATACATAAAAAAATATATCCCCTATAACAATTAATGATATAGGGGATTTAATATTATATATACAAATATCAGCCATAACATGGTATCAATGAAGTTACCAATGATTTATTACATTCCTCTAACTTGTTCCTTAATTGAAAATATTGAGTCTCAACTAACAACATCTTCTTATTAGGAATACAAGTAGCATAACACCAAGCATTGGACTCAATAAGATTCTTCTGCTCATTAGTAATAGTAATGTCACACTGAGCTAAATAATCCAAAAAAGTCTTAACACTATCAAATTGCTTACTACCATTATCTAAACGACTCCATTCATAAAAATATATATGCTTAGAGGGACTATAACCATTGTAACCATAATTATAACCACCATAACCATTATATGAGGATGAACTAATATAATTAGATAATGACTTCATGTAAGCCAAAAACAATAACTTGAAACGATTATTCTCTTTTATTAACATAACAAATTATATATATACTATATATTATATACCACTTAATTACTTATTAACACTAGAAGAATGAACTAACTTGTCTTCAGCAGCCAATAACTCATCGTTATTCTCGGCATATTGATAATGCAAACCACCAAAACTACTGTCAGTCATTAACTCTAACCTATCATCAACACATGGATTAATGCAACAGTGAGATATACTACGGCTTAATAAAGATTGTATATCAGACTCATTTACATATACACCTTCCTCATCCAAAAACTTATCAAAATCAAAGACACTATAAAATATACTAACATTATCATCTGGATTATTCATGTCACTATAATAATATATCATCTTATCATCGTCAGACTTAGAAAATAAATTGTCCTCATTGTCACTGTAACGAACATTTTTAGAAGAAGATTTACTCTTAGACTTCTTACTACCCTTTAATGGATAAACAACATCATCATCATCGTCATCACCATATAAATACAAGGGAACACATTTGGAACGCTTATTAGATAACTTCTTACGACTACCACCACGACTACCACGCTTGCGCTTATGACAACTAGTAACGCCAAAACGATTGCGATAATCATGCAATAAACCATCATAATACTCATCATCATCGTCATCACCAAATAACGTACCGCCATGACCATGAAATAAATCACTGTAATAATCTTCATCATCATAACCCCAATCATCATAACCGTAACAATAAGGATTATATGAGGAATAAGATACACGAACCTTTTTTAAATGCTCATTAAATAATGACTTAAAATCGGGACGATTATTCTTTAATATTAACATCTTTATATCGAATTTTAAATTGTTATACTAATATTATATATCATGTCAAATAAAATGAAAAGAAATATTAACAAAAATGAAAATATACCTAACAAATAACGACCACTGTTATAATAATAACATGAACGATATTTATTACTATGCATCGTATTCAATAAATTACCTACAGTCTGATGATTAACAATAAAAGAATTCAATACATTAACACCATCAGATAAAGATAAACCACATAACGCATAATCCAATTCATAATATTCATCACTGTCACTTATACAACATACATAAACCCCATCTAAATTACCATCAACCAATACGTAACGATAATCTAATTTACATAATGGATTATGACGACTTAAACGAGATAATGACATGCGAAAAAAACTAGAACAAAATATACGTACATGACAAAGTAATAATAAAATGTATATCATAATGTGGTCAACATAATAATATAACATATCATTATTGAGACGATATAATAAATAACAACTCAATAAAAATAAAAAAAATAAATACAACTTGTCACGAATATATATCATTGAACACTAATTTAATTATACATTGCAAAGATATAAAAAATAATATTAATATGCAAATATTAAGAATAAAAAAATAATTCCTGATTTTTATAAATTTTCCAGAAAAAATTAATTTTTTTTCCAGAAATTACACGAAAAACAGTTTTTTTAGTATTTTTTTCTTTATATTTTCGTATAAAAAACTTATTACTTAATTAATCATTTTTTTATATCATATTTTAGTTTAATTAAACTAAATTCTTCATCTGTTATTGAAGTTATATCTACATTTTCGTCTGTAAACAATTCTATAAGACATAGGTTAAGATTGATATGTGGTGCTTCGTTTATTTCTTCATCTTTATAGCATGCTATTAGTTCTCCATCAATATGGAAATTATTCACATTGATAGTATTCTTTTTAAAAAAGTATTCATCTTTTATTCCACACCCATCCCTAGTTATTTTAACAATATTATTGGGTAGTTGATTTATTACATCAACCATTTTCTTTTTTAAATCAATAAAAATTTTCATAGTTGTTATTTTATTTATTTCACCATTTAATTAATTTCATACTGTATCATTCACAATACACCTTATTTCTACATAACTTTCTAATTATTAGGGTGTTATGTATATGTCTGATTATCAAGCAGTTATGATTATTATTTTTATAACTTATTGATATTTAGCATTTTTTACTCGCCTTGTTTGTGTATTATTATTAAATAATGTATTTTTATTTATTATTTTGTTTAGGTGTATATGTTTATTATGTTTTTAATATTATGTTTAATTGTATTAATAATATCATTTTCCTTTATGTTATCATTTCTATATGTTCGGTATACTTGACTGTATATATTTTCATAATACGCTTCTTTTTGTTGTGTTTTTGCCCAAGTTATTTCTCTATCTATGAAAAGGAACATGTTTTTTATGACATATGGTTCTCGATTGTTGAGGTATCTTTTTATGTATGTGTCATATAGTTTATTTAGGTATTGCTGTATATCATTTGTTCCAAACTTATCATATACATTAAACAATATATCATTTTCGATATTATTATATCTTGTATATTTCTTTTTCAGACTGTTTAATGTATCCAAGATTGTTTGTATTATGATTGGTTTTATTGTGATATAGAATAACTGTTCAAATTGTTTATGTTCCACACCACATTCTCTAGTAAATGTTTGTAGTGTAGTTTCTAGTTGTGAATATGATGTTATTTTTACATTGTTAAAATAGAAATATGTTTTTTT